>ENA-OOXC01001398-OOXC01001398.1-human-gut-metagenome-genome-assembly--contig:-NODE-1398-length-14462-cov-7.117096_pt1 | contig 14462 bp, 14 predicted proteins | sample MGYA00241578_ERZ501325 | MGnify/ENA primary metagenome ERZ501325 (study PRJEB25962, sample SAMEA2042737) | human gut metagenome | biome: human gut; feature: human-associated habitat; material: faeces...
AGAGAGAGAGAGAGAGAGAGAGCCACAACATTAATAAATAATAACCAAGCTAAGAAATTGGCTTTATTAAGCATATATGAGACAGATATTAAATATGAAAGTATTTAGTACCTGTCCTTTTTATGTGTCAAAAAACAAGAGGAGGATGATGTAAAGCAGATTTTAATATTAAAAAACATATACGCATAAAAATGCAAAATAAAAAATAAAAGAAAGGAATATGATAGTATATATCATATAAAGGTACAAAGAAAAAATGAAAGCAAAAAACAAAAGCAACTATTTAAAAGAAAGAGGTATTACATTAATTGCTTTAGTAATAACAATAGTGGTTTTACTAATTTTAGCAGGAGTAAGCTTGAACGCAATATTTAGTGAAAATGGAATAATAAAAAGAGCAAAAGATGCTCAAAACAAAATGGACCAAGCAACACAAAATGACTTAGATGCAATAAATGGATTAAATGAATGGATAAACAAAAATATAAATGGCACCAATGGAGGAGAAGATATAGAAAAAGGCGACTTTAGTGCTACAGTAGTATTAAACCCTGCAGAAAATGAAGCACAACCAACTTTTGAACAAAAAAAGGAAATTGCTGCAATTTTATGTAATTTTTCAAGTTATGAAGAGTTAACAAAAGAGTATGGGGATAAAATTAGTCAACTTAATATAACAGAAGAACAATTTGTTAATAAAATAATAGAAGAAGGAAGGATGTTTATAAGTTATAACAATGCTGAAGAAGTAGCAAAATTAAAGAATTTAGGCGTAAAAATAATTACAGTAGAAACACCATATGGAAGCACATTATATACAAGTAACCTTGGAGAACCAGTTAAATGTTCATTTAACAAAAATGGAAGCTATGACTTTATAATAAAAAGTGATGGAGAAGAAAAGAAAGAAACTATTAAAGTTGATAGCATAAGAACTTCAGCTCAAACTTCACCATACAAAGTAAAGCTTGAAACACTCGTGTTAACTACTGGATACGGTCTTTTGTATTCAACAGATGAAACTAATATATGGAAAGAATTAAATGAAGAAAATGTTGTTGAATGTAATAAGTCAATAAGCATAAAATTTTCAGGTTCAAAACCAGAAGGAACAGTTGGCTCTGGATTACATTATGTAGAAAAAAATAATGAATATTATAAATATTTTAATGACCAAAATCCTATGGAATGGGGACTTATAAGATCTAATTACTTGATAACTTATGTTTTACAACATAGTTCACCAACAATTAGAAGAAAGATTATCAAGACTAAACTGCTTGGAACAGATGCTGATAATATAACAAAAGTTATGAAAGTTATGTTATCAAACTTAAATACCTCTAGAAATATAGATTTCCTTAATGAATTTTCAAGTTGGAACCATGGAAATAGTTTAACAAAAGAAATGGTACAGAAATACCCAGAACTTGCTTTGGGGCATGATCGTGTAATTACATGGACCGGAAGCGATGGAGAAGAAAGTCCTATTTATAAACTTGAAGTAGACCATGATATGAGTGTTATCTTATATGCAGAGGGATGGGACTGATAAATACAAGTAATTTTAAAATTACTTAAATATATGTTTTTTAAGGAAAATATATTTTCCACTTGTTTTATTTTTACTTATATGCTAAAATACAAATGACTTTAAAAAAGGTCTAAATGAATTTAATTATTTTGTAAATACTATTCCTTCTTGATATTGATATTAGAAAGGTTTTATATGTCAAAATATTAAATATCAAAACTAACAAGGAGGAAAAGATAATGGCAGACAAAACTTTAACATGTAAAGATTGTGGTGCTGAATTTGTTTTCACAGAAGGTGAACAACAATTCTATGCTGAAAAAGGTTTCACAAATGAACCTCAAAGATGCCCAGAATGTAGAAAAGCAAGAAAAGCACAAAGAAGAAACAACAATTTTAACAACTAATTTTAAAGAGACAGAGCTAACAAAAGCTCCGTCTCTCTCTTTTTTTGAATGTAAACTTAAAAAACATCAATATATAGAGTCTACTATTTTCATCCTACCTTTTCATGGCTATACTTAAGCTTAGTAGCCATACCTCCACGAATATGCCTTTCAGCTTTATTTTCATTTAATATTTCTCGTACCTGATGAGCTAAATTAGGGTTTATCTTAAGTAATCTTTCACTAACATCTTTATGAACAGTACTTTTACTAACGCCAAACTTTTTAGCAGCACCTCTAACTGTATCTTTCGAATCTATAATATAATGAGCTAATGTAACAGCTCGTTCCTCAATTGAAACTCCAACCATAAAGAAAACCCCCATAAGAATACTTTTGTTTAATTGTATTCGCATAAAGGTTGTATTATGAATTTATTGTAAAATAAAAATAATGACTAATGGCAGTAGAAATTTTGTCGACACTGTCGGCAAAAAGAGCCAAAATAACTAATGAAATTAATAAAATTTTAATAAAATACCACTAGTTTTCTTAAGAATCTAGTGGTAAAATATTCTTGTAAAATAATGAAAGGGAGATTTTTTAATATGGCAGAAACAATATTAAAATGCAAAGACCTACATAAAAAAATAGGTAAAAAAGAAATTTTAAAAGGGGTTTCTCTAGAAGTAAATGAAGGAGATATTTTAGGCTTTATAGGACCAAATGGAGCAGGAAAAACTACAACAATTAAGCTAATATTAGGCCTTCAAGGAATTACAAGTGGAGAGGTTAATATAAATGGATATGACATAAAAAAAGACTTTACTAAAGCTATAAGAAGAGTAGGAGCAATTATTGAAAACCCAGACTTGTATATGTATTTAACAGGATATGAAAACCTAAAACTAGTTGCAAATATGTATAAAGGTATTACAAAAGAAAGAATAATGGAGGTTGTAAAGCTAGTAAAATTAGAAAATCGTATAAATGATAAAGTATCTAAATATTCACTAGGAATGAGGCAAAGATTAGGCGTAGCACAAGCTATATTACATAATCCAAATTTATTAGTTTTAGACGAACCAACAAATGGATTAGATCCAGAAGGTATAAAAGAAATGAGAGACCTTTTAAAGGTTTTAGCAAAACAAGGAATGGCAATATTTATTTCAAGTCATAACTTAGCAGAAATGGAAACTCTATGTAATAAAGTTTGTATTATTCAAAATGGAGAAATTATTGAAACTAACGATATTTCAGTAATAAGAACTACTAATGAAGCACACTACAGAATAGTAGTAGATAATACAGAAAAAATAGCAGAAATAATATCAGTACCAACTGAAATAAAAGGAAAAGAAGAATTTACTATAATAGCTAAAAGAGAGCAAGTTCCAAACATAGTAAAAACATTAGTAGAAAATAATATTAAGGTGTATGAAGTTAATGAAGAAAAATTATCATTAGAAGATGCATTCTTAAAAAAGACAGGAGGTAATACAATTGATTAGTTTAATCCAAAATGAATTAAAGAAAATATTTAAAAAGAAAAGTTTGTTAATCACATTATTAGTTACACTTGCTTTTATTATTCTTACTAATGTTATATATAAACTTGACTTTGGAAATTCGTACTATGATTACATAGAAGAAGAGATTAGTTTTTATGGAGAACAATTAAAAACTCTTGATCCCGAAAAAGATAAAGATATGTATGCACAATATAAAACTGAATTAGAAGTATACCAGTTAGTAAAAAAATATGACGAGAAAAGTTGGCAAGCTAAGATAATACAATCAGAAATGAGAAGTTGTATTTCAAATATAAACTATTATACATATCAGGAAAAAAGTGATAGTGGTTTAAAAATTGCAAAAGCAAAATATAATGAATATATAAAAAGGCTAGACACAGATGATTGGAGATATTTTGCTGAAGAGGAAGTAAAAGAAAAAAATACTGAAATAGATGAGCTAAAAGCAATGCAGGAAAAAACTACTAATAAATTAGAAATAAAAGAGCTTCAAAGCCAGATAAGAGGCTATGAAATAAGCAGACAAATAGCAACATGGAGATTAGAAAAAGACATTCCTTATGGAAATGATTATAAAAACAATTGCTTAAACAGCTATATGGTGGCAATGGAAGACATTAGAAGTTATGATTTTGGAGAAACAGAAAAAAATTATGATTCTAAAAAACAGTATTATAAAGCCCAAGAAACGGCAGCAATAAACAAATATGATATTGAAAATGGAACTACCGTGGGAGATACAAGTAGTGCAAAGGGAATATTGCTAAGTACATTTGACGAATATGAAATATTTTTAATAGTAATGTTTATGATGACAGCAGGGGTAATAGTAAGCGAAGAATTTAGCAAAGGTACAATAAAGTTACTTTTAATTAAACCATATAAAAGAAGTACAATTTTGGCATCTAAATTTATAACCAGCATAATTGTTGCCATTATAGTTATACTACTAGTTCTCTTAATGCAATTTGTAGTAGGTGGGTTAATACAAGGATTTGATAGTTTTAGAAATCCAACTATAATTTATGACCACACAATAAATAATGTAAAACAAATAAATACAATACAATATTTAGCTATGCAAGCACTAGGAAAAGCGCCAATGTATATCTTACTTATGACTCTTGCATTTGCATTTAGCACAATATTTACAAACTCAGCATTAGCAATAACTATTTCATTGTTAGGATATATGGGAAGTTCAGTTATCAATATGCTAGCATTGAACTTAAAACTAAATTGGATTAAATATTTTGTTACACCAAACTGGAATTTAACAGAATATTTCTGGGGAGGAATACCAACATTTGAGGGAATAACATTACCATTTTCAATTGCAATAATAGTAATATATATGGTAATAATGCTAGTACCAACATTTATAATATTCCAAAAGAAGAACATAAAAAATATATAAAATAAAAGGATGTAGTGTTTTGCTACATCCTTTCAAAATTATTTAATTTTTCTAGCCTCTAGGTAATATCTCTTATCATAGCTGTGTCCCATTGAGAATGTTTTACGAGGTAAAGCACCATCAAGAATTACAGTTTTGAAAAGTTCTGTTTTAGCCATAGGAGGTAGTAAGAAACCAATATTTCCTGGTTTGCTACCAAGTTCTTTGGTAACATCATCACCATGAATATAGTCAACTTTTCCACCATGTTCTTTAATATATGCATCAATAAACATTTGTAAAGAACCAACAGCTAAATTTGATTTTGGATTTTTAATGTATAAAGTTTCATTTTTTCCTTCATAAACATATTCAACTTTTTGTCCTTCACCAGGAGTTCTTGAAACATCATAATATTTTTCAAATTCTTCAATCATTTTTGCAGGTTCAACACCAAATACAACTCTGTGAATTGGTTCAAACTCTAATGCGTCACTATGTAAGTTAACAACTTCTACTAAAGCATATCTTGCAGGGCTATTTTTAGCTTCTTCCTCAGACATAGTTTTCTTTAAGTTTTCATAGCAAGCTTTTGCAGTTGCTAAAGAGTGGTTACCATCTCCAACAGAGAATAATAAAACACCTTTATCTTTAACATCATATTTAGCTTCAAAATTATCTTTATCAGCAAGTTCTTCTAATCCTTTGAATATTCCGTCCATTAAGTTTTCAGGAACTTTATAACCTTTAACATGTCCACCATTTTGCATTAAATCAAAATCATAAACAACATCTTCGCTAGTTACTTTATCTGTTAAACCTTCAATAATTTCTTTTTTCTCATCATCAATTAAAAGCATAACATGAGGTAATTCTAGACTAGCATTTTCTCTAACTCTTACTCTAGGTGGAATTCTTTCTAAAACAGTTCCTTCAGTAGCTCTAATTAAAGATTGAGAACCTTTTTCATAAGAATAATCTTCTAGGTCTACCATACCAATAAGACCTTTTCTTACTTTTCCATCTGCACCAGTTCTCTCTAAGTAAATTAAAGAATTATCTAAAGTTTTGAAAAAGTCAGTAGAAAGTAAATGATCCATTTCTTTATTTATATTTGCAATTCTTTCTGCAACATTATCTTGCTCTAAATAAATTTCTGGTAAAGTAATTTTTAATGTTGAAGGAGCATCCCCAACAATATTTTCAACTTCTTTCCAATATTCAGGCTCTGAAGTGTATTGATCACAAGCTACAACAGCCCATTTTTCCATTTCTGCATTTTTTGGCAATAATATATTTGCCCTCTTAAATGGTACGTTCATAATTCAATCCTCCTAACAAAGTTTTATTATGCTCAAATTATATCACTACAAAAAGATTTATACAAGCATAAGTCACAATTTTGCAAAATTATGGTGAATTTGTTAGAAAGTATTGATTTTTGATAAAAGTTATATTATTATAATTACAGTAAAACCTAAAGAAAAAGTATAGAAAGAGGCACAAAATATGAGAAAAGCTAAAACCTATGCAGGAGTAGAGAGAGAGAGAGAGAGAGAGCTATTATTAATAAATAATAAAGCTAAGAAATTTAGCTTTATTAAGTGTGTTTAAACAAGTTATTAACAAAATAATGCTTAATAACTTTTTTTTGTGTGCTAAAAAATTCATATTTGGGAATAATTTTAGAGGAAAGAGGTAGATAAAAATGAAATTTAAAAATTTTTTTGAACAAAGAGGAATAACTTTAATTGTATTAGTAGTAACTATAGTGGTACTTTTAATATTAGCAGGTGTAAGCATAAATGCAATCTTGGGAGATAATGGTATAGTAAACAAGGCAAAAGAGGCACAGAATGTAACCGATAATTCAACAAAGCAAGATAAGGAGAATGTAAATAAATTATCAGATAAATTAGGTGACATATTAGATGCTAGAACTCCATTGAAAGCAAATATGAATGGATATGTTCCAGGTAATTGGACTAATAAAGATATTATTGTAACTCTAACAGGAAAATCTGGAAATACAAAGTATCAATATAGTAATGACAATAAAACATGGGCTGATTGCAATGAAAGTCTGACAATTAATTCGGATCAAGATAAAATGTACTATTTTAGGACTGTGGATGAATCTGGTAATGTAAAGAAAAAAACAGAAGGTTATTCGATAAAAAGAGATACTACAAAACCAACTATGGGATTTTATGCACAAAAGAGTACAACTGGTATAACGTGGAAAACAAGAAATATTTCTGATACAGGAAGTGGTATAGAGGTAAACAATAAAGTTACAATATCACATAAAATAACATTAGAGAGTGACGAAAAATATGTTGTAGATTATGAAGGAACAGATTCAACTAAAGAGATTACAGGATTAACTAGCGGTAAAAAATATACAATAAAGGCTACAGTTAAAGATAAAGCAGGCAATATAAGAGAAGCTAGAAAGGAAATCTATTTTTCAAGCAATAACGCAGAGAGACTTAAGGACCCATACTTGGTGGGAAAAGATTGTGAATGGAATTATACTTTTACAGAAGAGATTGATGGAAGCTATTCTAATGAAATTAAAGAAGATATGAAGAATAGTTCGCTTGAAGTTATATTATCTAAATATTGTTCAAATCCAGAAGTTGTTGAACGATGTGAATATACTATGAAAATTAAAACTGCATATCAAATGGAAGCTATAAATTATGAAGGAAAAGATTCAAATGGAATGTACACAATAGAATTATGTTATCCAGAGGTGACAGATGATATGGAGGGAATTGCAATATTATATTTCAGCAAAAGAAATAAGAATATTGTATGCGAATACATTTTCCCGGAAAAAATAGATAAAGAGAATAAGATAATAGAGTTTAAAATGAAAGAAGCAAATGGAATAATAATACCTATTTGTGATTCAATGTAATTTAAGATAAAATGTAGTTTTTAAGTAATGAAGTGCACCAAAAATGTTAGACAAAGATTTAACATTTCGGGTGCACTTCATTATTAAAAAAATAAATTTTTTTAATAAGAATGTAATTTACAAGATTTTCGTAATACAGGTTTTGATATTGAAAATCATGATATAATATGTTATTATAGTACCATACTATCAATAAGTTGAGAGGTAAGAAATTTGAAAAAGAAGATTTTAATAATAATGTTAATAATAGCAGTTGCTATAGGAATAGCCATTTGGGTAACAACTAGAAAACATGAAGAAGTAAAAAATGATAATTTGAAAATTGTAACATCATTTTATCCCATCCATGTTATGACAGCAAATATAACACAAAATGTACCAGACGTGGAACTTGTAAATATGACAGAAGCCAATGTTGGTTGCTTACATGACTATACAATATCTACAACTGATATGAAAAAGATAGAAAAAGCTGATATATATATTCAAAATGGATTAGGTTTAGAGAGCTTTATGGATAAAATAATTTCAGCATATCCAGAATTAAAGGTAATAGATACTAGTGCTGATATATCAAATAAGATACAAGATGAAAATGAGACGAATCCTCATATTTGGACAAGCATAGAAAACTATATCAAACAAGTAGAAACAATATGCCAAAAACTATGTGAATATGACAATAAAAATGCTGAAACATATAAAGCAAATTGTGAAAGTTATTTACAGAAAATAAATCAAGAAAAACAAAAATATGAAAATCAACTTCAAAAACTAAATGGAGCAAAGGCCATTTGCTTAAATGAGGGGCTAGAATATTTATTACAAGAACTTAAAATGCAAGTAACACAAGTAGAAACAAATCATGAAGAAAGTACAATGTCAGCAGAAACACTAAAAAACCTAATTGAAAAAATGAAAAATGAAAACATAAAAATCATTGTAGTAGATAAAGATGACAATATAAAAAATGCTGAAACTTTAGCAAACGAAACAGGAGCAAAAATATATAAACTAGATTCAGGGCTAACAGGGGAAACAAACAACAACGCATATATAGACAAGTTAGAAGCAAATTTTTTAGTTTTAGAATCTATGATGTAGAACAGGAGTAGAAAATGGGTGGAAAAGGAGCATGTGGTTTACACTGCACAAAAATAAATAACATAAGTGTAAAATTTGGAAAAGAACAAGTATTAAAAAATGTAAATATCCATGTGCATTGTGGAGAGTTAACTGTAATAATAGGTAGGAATGGTGCAGGAAAATCTACATTATTAAAAGCTATTTTAGGAGAAGTAGAGCATACTGGAAACATAAGCTTTGTGGATATGAAAGATAACATTGCAAAAAGAATAAAAATAGGATATGTGCCACAAACTATAAATATAGAAAAACATATGCCAACAACAGTGTACGACCTATTTGCATCATGTATTTGCCACATACCAGTATTTTTGAAAAAGGATAAAAAGATATATAGCGAAATAAAAGAACAGCTAAAAATATTTGGAGCAGAAAAATTAATAGATAAAAGTATAGGAGATTTATCTGGTGGCGAATTACAAAGAGTATTACTTGCAATAGCAACAAAACCAACACCAAATTTATTGGTACTAGATGAGCCAGTATCAGGAATTGATAAAAATGGAACAAGAGATTTTTATGAATTAGTAAATGAATTAAAAACAAAATATGATATGTCAATTTTACTTGTATCACATGATTTAGATTTAGTTAAAAAATATGCTGATAGAGTAATCTTACTAGACAAACAGGTTGTAAAAGAGGGAACACCAGAAGAAGTATTTGAAAGCTTAGAATTTAAAAGTTATTTTGGAGAAATATAAGAGGAGAATATATAATGGGAGTAATATATAGTATATTAGAAGCACTAATACCATTTGAATTTATAGATTATGCATTTATGAAAAATGCACTAATTGCAATTATTTTAGTAACACCAGTATTTGCTATTTTAGGTACTATGATAGTAAACAACAAAATGGCATTTTTCTCAGATGCATTAGGACATTCAGCATTAACAGGAATTGCATTAGGAATGGTTTTAGGAATATCAAATATGAATATTTCAATGATATTATTTGCTGTAGTATTTGCATTGTTATTAAACTATGTAAAAAATAAAACAAACTATGGAGCAGATACAATAATAAGTGTATTTTCATCAATAGCAATAGCACTAGGACTTGCAATGTTAGCACAAAGTGGAAACTTCAATAAATATTCAAGCTATTTAGTGGGAGATATATTAAGCATTAGTAATACAGAAATATTATACTTATTTTTAGCATTTATTGCTGTAATTGCATTTTGGTACTTTACATTTAATAAATTAAATGTAACAAGTATAAACACAACATTAGCAAGAAGTAGGGGAGTAAATACCAAAACAATTGATAATGTATTTGCAGTGTTAATAGCTATAATTGTAATGATTTCAATTAGATTTATTGGTATTTTACTAATAAATTCATTGCTTATATTACCAGCAGCCTCTAGTAGAAATGTAGCTAAAAATATGAGAACATACCATTTGTTTGCTGTAATATTTTCATTATTTTCAGGAATCACCGGCTTAATTATTTCATATTATTGGAACATACCAACAGGTCCAATGATAGTGCTGATATCAGGTTTGATATACTTTATAACATTTGGACTAAAAAAGAGAATAAAAGAATAAAACTGAAGTGGCAAAACCACTTCAGTTTTTTCTTTACAAACTTAATATTTTCTTTGCTCTTGATACGTCCTCTGGAGTAGCAGGAGAAACTCCATCAAGCTCATATTTTAATCCTAGTTCTTCCCATTTGAAACGTCCTAAGTCATGATAAGGAAGAATTTCAACTTTTTGAACAGAATTTAAACTATGTATAAAATCCTTTAATTTAAGTAAATCTTCTTCTTTATCTGTAATTCCAGGAACTAATACTTGTCTAATCCACATTGGTTTATTTATACTACTTAAATATTCTGCAAAAGCCAATTCTTTTTTATTAGAAACACTAGTTAGATATTTACAAATATCATCATTTATACATTTTATATCTAATAAAAATAAATCTGCTAAATCAATTATTTGTTTTACATTATCTGTTATATCAAAGCTTCCAGCAGTATCAATAGCTGTATGAATACCATCAGCTTTTAAAGCAGTTAATAGTTCTATTAAAAAATCTTGTTGAACTAATGGTTCTCCACCACTAATTGTAACACCACCGCCAGAAGGTACAAAATAACTTTTATATCTTTCAATTTTTGCTAATAATTCTGGAACAGTATATTCCATACCACCACAAACATCCCAAGTGTCTCTGTTTTGGCAAAATTTACACTGCAAATTGCATCCTTGCATGAAAATTACGAACCTTATACCAGGTCCGTCAACTGTTCCAAAAGATTCAAATGAGTGTATTCTACCTTTCATATTTCCTCCTAAAATTTATACTTAGTAGCATAAAAATATGTTTTCGCACCTGTCGCGCAGTTGAAGGAGTGAGCCAAGACCCGCGTTTAGCTCGGAGGCTTGCCCACGAACGACGACAGCAAGACAGAAGAAAACATATTTTATGCACGAGAACTAAATTTTTTCATGTATTGTTCTATGAATTACTTCTAATTGTTGTTCTCTAGTTAATTTTATAAAGTTAACAGCATATCCAGAAACACGAATTGTTAATTGTGGATATTTTTCAGGGTGATCCATTGCATCAAGCAATAAATCTCTATCAAATACGTTAACATTTATATGATGTCCTGTTTGAATAAAGAAACCATCTAACATACTTACTAAGTTATTTACCTTTGAATCTTCATCTTTTCCAAGAGTAGCAGGAGAGATAGAGAATGTGTATGAAATACCATCTTCAGAATATTCATAAGGTAGTTTAGCAATTGTATTCATAACAGCTAAAGCTCCATTTACATCTCTTCCATGTAGTGGGTTAGCACCAGGTCCAAAAGGTTCGCCATCTCTTCTTCCATCAGGAGTATTACCAGTATTTTTACCATATACTACATTTGATGTAATAGTTAAAACTGATAATGTAGCTCTTGAATTCTTGTAAGTATGATGTTTTTCTAGTTTTTTCATAAATGATTTTACAATATTAACAGCAATCTCATCAACTCTATCATCATCATTTCCGTATTTAGGGAAATTACCTTCAACTTTATAATCAACAGCTAATCCAGTTTCATCTCTAATTACCTTAACTTTTGCATATTTTATTGCAGATAAAGAATCAGCAACAACTGATAAACCAGCTATACCACAAGCCATTGTTCTTAAAATGTCTCTTTCTTTATCATGTAAAGCCATTTCTAATGCTTCATAAGAATATTTGTCATGCATGTAATGAATCATATTTAAAGCTTTAATATATGTTTTAGCCAAATATTCCATCATGTTATCAAATTTTCTCATAACTTCGTCATAATCTAAATATTCTGAAGTGATAGGGGCAAATTCTGGAGTAACTTGTTTTCCAGATTTTTCATCTTTACCACCATTAATAGCATATAGAAGTGCTTTTGCTAAGTTTGCTCTTGCACCAAAGAATTGCATTTGTTTACCAATTTTCATAGCTGATACACAGCATGCAATACCATAATCATCACCTAAAGTAACTCTCATTAAATCATCATTTTCATATTGAATAGATGAGGTTTTAATAGAAATATCAGCACAGAACTTTTTAAATCCTTCTGGTAAATTTTTAGACCACAATACAGTTAAGTTTGGTTCTGGAGCAGGTCCTAAGTTTACTAATGTGTGTAGTATTCTAAAAGAGTTTTTGGTTACTAATGTTCTTCCATCAATACCCATACCACCAATACTCTCGGTTACCCAAACAGGGTCACCTGTAAATAGAGAGTTGTATTCAGGAGTTCTTAAGAAACGAACTAGTCTTAATTTTATAACAAATTGATCAATTAATTCTTGAGCTTGCTCTTCTGTTAAAGTACCATTTTTCATATCTCTTTCAATATATATATCTAAGAATGTAGATGTTCTACCTAAACTCATAGCAGCACCATTTTGATCTTTAACAGCAGCTAGATATCCAAAGTATAGCCATTGAATTGCTTCTTTTGCGGTTGTTGCAGGTTCAGAAATATCATATCCATAACTTGTAGCCATTGCTTTTAATTCATTTAATGCAGCAATTTGGTCGTGCATTTCTTCTCTTTGACGAATTAACTCATCTGTCATTTCATCAGAATCTAATAAAGAAAATTCTTCTTGTTTTTCTTTAATTAAAACATCAACACCATATAAAGCAACTCTTCTGTAATCACCAATAATTCTTCCACGACCATATCCATCAGGAAGACCTGTAATTAAGTGTGAGCTTCTAGCAGCTCTTATTTCTGGTGTATATACAGCAAAAACACCATCATTATGTGTTCTTCTTAAGTTGTGATAAATATATTCGATATTTTCATCAACTTTATATCCATAACTTTCGCAAGATTTTTCCACTATTCTAATACCACCATTTGGCATAATAGCTCTTTTTAATGGGGCATCTGTTTGAAGACCAACAATTTCTTCTAGTTCTTTATTTATATAGCCAGGAGCATAAGCATTTATTCCAGATGGAGTTTTAACATCAACATCTAAAACATCTCCATTTTCTCTTTCTTGTTTGTATAAGTCTGTAACATTGTTCCATAGCTTTTGAGTTTTTTCTGTTGCACCTACTAGAAAATCGTCATTTCCTTCATAAGGTGTGTAATTAGCTTGAATAAAGCCTCTAACATCTATTTCTTTAGTCCATTCGCCTTGTGTATTAAATCCTTCCCATTGTTTAAATTCCATAAAAAATACCTCCTTGTAAAATAATTTTGCACATATTATTATAATATAATATAATATCTTTATCAACATTTTTTGACAAAAAAATAAAAGCAAGAGAACAAAATCTCTTGCTACTAGTATGGTTTAAAACCTTAAAAATTATTCTTCTTCGCTAATGACTTTAGCTATTTTATAAATTAATTTTTGTTTGTCACTAGATACTGAGTTTAAAATTTCATTAAATTCAGATGTTAAGTAATTATTTGAATTACTAGAAACTCCATTTAATATAGAGCCTTCAGAAACACCTAAAATTTCACAAATTTGAGTTAATCTTTTTAAATTAATATGAGAACTACCTCTTTCAATTCTACTTAAAAATGCAATTGAAACATCTAATTGTTCAGCTAGTTTCTCTTGAGTCATATTTTTCTCAACTCTTGCTTTTTTCAATCTTTCCCCAATGATATGATAATCAAGTGCCATGTTACATCTCCTCCATAACCTATTTATAAGTAATATATAGCATTTAATCGACAAACTTAACAGATACCTAGGCGTTAACATTAACATATATCTATAAAATGTTTATACTAATAAGTTATTATGTAAGAAAATATGAAAAATATACATGAGGTAAATTTTATGTGAAAATTTTTTTGAAAAAAGTTATTAAAAATTTGAAAGAACTATTGAAAATTTAAAATTGATATAGTATTATAAAAATAGAACAAATCCAAAAGAAAAGTAAGAAAGAGGCACAAAATATGAAAAAAGCTAAAACCTTTGTAGGAGTAGAGAGAGAGAGAGAGAGAGAGAGAGAGCCACAACATTAATAAATAATAACCAAGCTAA
>ENA-OOXC01001401-OOXC01001401.1-human-gut-metagenome-genome-assembly--contig:-NODE-1401-length-14448-cov-5.820121_pt1 | contig 14448 bp, 8 predicted proteins | sample MGYA00241578_ERZ501325 | MGnify/ENA primary metagenome ERZ501325 (study PRJEB25962, sample SAMEA2042737) | human gut metagenome | biome: human gut; feature: human-associated habitat; material: faeces...
AGGTAGATACACCTCAGAACCTTTACAATACACCTAACAACATCTTCGTTGCTGGTTTCATTGGTTCACCTCAGATGAACCTTATTGATGCTACAGTATCTCAGGAAGGTTCACAGGCAGTTCTTAAGATGAGCGAAGAAGTTACTATCAAACTTCCAGCTGAAAAGAGCAAGAAGCTTATCGATGAAGGTTATGTTGGAAAGACAGTTGTAGTTGGTATCCGTCCAGAAGACGTTAAAGATGATCCAGAATTTATCGCTGCTCATCAGGATACTAAGTTTAAGTCAACAATCAGAGTATATGAATTACTTGGTGCTGAAGTTAACCTTCACTATGAAATCGGTGATGTTACATGTACAGCTAAGGTTAATCCTAGAACAACAGCTCGTCCAGGTGATGAAGTTGAATTCGCTATGGATGTTGCAAGACTTCATGTATTTGATAAGGAAACAGAAATGGTAATTACTCACTAATTACTATACATAATTAGATATTTGTATTATTCAAATATAATTATTTTATAAAATTTAGAGGAAGTGTATAATTTCTATACATTTCCTCTTTTTTTTTTTGTCATTTTGCTTTACAATGATATAGTAAATGTCAAAAAGATGCGAAGGAATGGAGTATAATATGATTTCAAATCAGATTTTACAGACAACCGTTGATGGGTTAAAAGAAATATCACGAGTTGATTTATGTGTTATTGATGCAGAGGGCAAGGTTGTAGCTAAGACATTTGATAATGTTGCTGAATGTACAGCAGATGCACTTGTATTTATAGATTCACCAGCAGATAGTCAGGTGGTTAATGGATATCAGTTCTTTAAGGTTGTTGAAGATGGCAATCTTGAGTATATAATATTGGCTAAGGGAACAACTGATGATGTATTTATGTTAGGAAAGCTTGCAGCATTTCAGATACAGAATCTTTTAGTTGCTTATAAGGAAAGATTTGATAAGGATAACTTTATAAAGAATCTTCTTCTTGATAATCTTCTAAGGGTTGATATGTATACAAGAGCTGAGAAGCTTCATATTGATACGGATGTAAAGAGAGTTGTATATATTATTGAGACTAAGCACGAGAAAGATATTAATGCATTAGAGACAATAAGAACTTTATTTGCTTCAAGAACAAGGGATTTTATCACAGCAGTTGACGAGAAGAGTATAATACTTGTCAGAGAGGTTAAGAGTAATGAAACTTACGAAGACCTTGATAAGACAGCAGAAGTTATTATAGATATGTTAAATACAGAGGCTATGAGTTCTGCACATATTGCTTATGGTACTATTGTTAATGATATAAGAGAAGTATCACGTTCTTACAAGGAAGCTAATATGGCTCTTGATGTAGGCAAGATATTCTATAGTGACAAGAATGTTGTTGCATATAACAGACTTGGTATTGGACGTTTAATATATCAGCTTCCACTTCCACTTTGTCAGATGTTCATAAGAGAGATATTTGACGGAAAGTCACCTGATGATTTAGATGAGGAGACATTATCAACAATTAACAAGTTCTTTGATAACAGCCTTAATGTATCAGAGACATCAAGACAGTTATATATCCACAGAAATACTCTTGTATACAGACTAGATAAGCTTCAGAAGACTACAGGCCTTGATTTGAGAGTGTTTGATGATGCCATAACATTTAAGATTGCACTTATGGTAGTTAAATATATGAAATATATGGAAAGTAAAGATACATACTAATTTGGAGGAATATTAATAATGATTATAATGGAAGATGTTACCAAAACGTATACATCTGGAGTTCCTGCTTTGAACGGAATTAATCTTCACGTTCAGAAAGGAGAATTCGTGTTTATAGTAGGTAAGAGTGGTTCAGGTAAGTCAACTCTTATAAAGCTTCTTCTTAAGGAACTTGACCCAACATCGGGTAAGATATACGTTAATAAAAAGTACCTTAATAAACTTACAAGAAAGAAGTTACCATATCTTAGAAGAGATATCGGTGTTGTATTTCAGGATTTCAGACTTTTACCAGATCGTAATATATACGATAATATTGCATTTGCACAGAAAGTTGTCGAAGCTCCTAATAAGAAGATTAAGAGCAGGGTTCTTGCTATGCTTTCAATGGTAGGACTTCTTGATAAGTATAAGTCATTTCCTAATGAGTTATCAGGTGGTGAACAGCAGAGAGTTGCCATAGCCAGAGCACTGGTTAATAAGCCAGCTATATTATTGTGCGATGAGCCTACAGGTAACCTTGACCCAGCTAATTCTAATGAGATTATGAAGATATTAGATCAGGTTAACAAGCAGGGAACAACAGTACTTGTTGTTACTCATAATATGGAGATAGTTCAGCAGATGAAGAAGAGAACTATTACTATGAGCGAAGGCAAGATTATCAGTGATTTGGAAAAAGGTGGTTATTTCTATGAAGATTAGATCGTTATTTTATCATATTAAAGACGGATTAAAGAACATCTATCGTAATAGATTGTTCTCTCTTGCGTCTATAGCAACAATTACAGCGTGTATATTCCTTTTTGGTGTATTCTATGCACTTGTATCCAATTTTCAGTATATGATTCATAAGGCTGAGAATGAAGTATGCGTAACAGTATTTTTCGATGAAGGACTTACAGACGCAGATATTAAGAAGCTTGGCGATACGATAAGCCAGCGTAATGAAGTGTCAAGAATTCATTATACATCAGCTGATGAAGCGTGGGAGAATTACAAGGCTGAGTATTTTAAAGATTACCCAGAACTTGCAGAGGGTTTCAAGGATGATAATCCTCTTGCTAATTCTTCATCATATGAGATATATCTTAATGAAGCTTCAAGTCAGGCTACACTTGTAACATACCTTGAAAATCTTGATGGTATAAGACAGGTTAACCGTTCAGAGGCAACAGCAAGTGGACTTGCTAGTGCCGCAAGACTTGTTAGTTACATAACAATAGCAATTATAGTTATTCTTCTTGCAGTATCTATATTCCTTATTACTAACACAATTGTAATAGGTATTACTGTCCGTAAAGAAGAGATTTCTATTATGAAGTATATAGGTGCTACAGATGCATTTGTTAATGCACCATTCTTCGTAGAAGGTATTGTAATTGGACTTGTTGGTTCAATTATTCCAATAGTTATTCTTAGATTTGTATATGAGAATATTATTAATTTTGTTATGAATAAGTTCTCGATACTTCAGAATATTCTTGCATTTATGCCGGTTAATGATGTATTCAGAATACTGGTTCCAGTAGGAATTCTTCTTGGTATCGGAATAGGTGCATTAGGAAGCTTCTTTGCCGTAAGAAAGCATGCTAATGTATAGCAGATAATATTAGCCAGACATAGGACTGCTACATTGAATTATATGATTATGTATTATATATGAAGATTATATTATGTGATTGTATATGATATGTGGAAGTCCTATTTAAAAATAAAAATGGTATCCTACAGTATAGATTGTTATGCTATTGTTAAGCGGCTGTTTGTATGCATTTTATAAATGGTTTGGCTGAATGGAGGAGTTGTATGAGGAGAGCATTAGCAAAAAGGCTTATTCCATTGTTGATTGTACTTGTGCTTGTAATACCATATTTTGCAGTGTCATATTATGATGTATATGGAGATGATAAGCAGAATCTCAATGATGCTAACAGCAAGAAAAAAGATTTGCAGAGCCAGTATGAACAGACAGAGAAAATAATTGAAGACTTAAAGGCACAGAACGATGATATGATAGCTTATATTGCCCAGCTTGATGCACAGATGTCCAGTGTTGATGGCGAGCTTAATGAGGTTAATGAGCAGGTTGAGCAGATAGAGGCTGAGATAGCGGATACAGAAGAAAAGCTTGCACAGGCAGAGATAGAGGCAGAAGAACAGTATAGTTCAATGAAGCTTAGAATTCAGTTTATGTATGAACATAATGATGAAACATATTTTGCATTGCTTATGAATTCCCAGAGTATGGGTGATATGCTTAATAAGGCGGAATATATTACAAAAATCTCACAGTATGACAGGGAAATGCTTGAAAAATATAATGCTACTGTTACTTATATAACTGTCGCCAAAGCACAGTTAGAAACGGACAGGGAGACACTTGTAACCAAGCAGGAGGAGCTTGAAGATAAGAGAGATTCACTTTCACTGCTTGAGTCAACCAAGAAGAGTGAAATGGCTTCATTACAGAAGAATAAGCAGCAGCAGGAGAATTATAAAGCTAAGATAGAAGCTGATATAAAGGCTCAGGACGAATATATTGCCAAGATAGAGGCAGAGATTAAGGCCAAGGAGAATAGTGGAAGTGCCAATGTTGTAAAATATGATGGTGGAAAGTTCAAGTGGCCTACAGAGTCAACAAGGATAACCTCACCTTATGGTGATACAGAGGGCAGAAGCTCTCCGCATAAGGGAATTGATATCGGTGCACTTAACAGAGGCGTTGCGGGTGATGCTATATATGCGGCGTATGATGGTGATGTGGTAATTGCGACATTTAGTTCATCAGCGGGTAATTATATTATGATTAATCATGGTGGTGGATTGTATACAAGATATCTGCATGCTTCAAAGCTTCTTGTCAGTGCAGGAACACATGTAACTAAGGGACAGAAGATAGCACTTATGGGAACAACTGGTGATTCTGACGGAGTTCATCTACATTTTGATGTAAGATATAACGGAAGTTATGTTTCACCTTGGAACTACTTAAGCAAATAAAAATTTAATAAATGCAGAGGCATATAGGTATGGACAATCAAAATAACAACATTTATTCAAATGATAATGTCAATAGTGATGATTTTAATGCTGGTGATAACATTAATGCAATTAATAATGTTAATGCAGATAATGACATCAATGCCGGTAACAGAATTAATAATAGTGCTTCGGATAATCGTGGAAATATTGGTGATTTGTATGGAATGAATGATTTAAGAAGAAATGCACAGCCGCCAAGAAAGAAGAAATCACAAGGCTTTGCAAGCGGAATGATTATCGGTGCTGTATCAGCATTTATGGCTGTTATACTTCTAATATTAAGTGTGGCAGCAGTGTGTATAGCCAAAGGCTACATTCATATAGGTGTTAATGGAGATGTATATATACAATCTGATGCAGTCACAGATTCAGACGGAATTGGAAGTGAGGTAGAAGGCAAGCTTAATGCAATTGATTCTGTGCTTGAATCCTTTTATTTTGGTGATGTAGATGATGAAACCGCCAAAGATAACATTTACAAGGCGTATCTTAGTTCATATGGTGACAAGTATACCATGTATTATACAGCGGATGAATATAAAGCCTTAAAGGAGTCAACAAATGGCAAGTTCTATGGCATAGGAGCAGTCTGCCAGCTTAGCGGTGAAGGTGGTGTTCTTCTTGTAGATGTATATGATAATGGGGCAGGTTATCAGGCTGGACTCAGGAGTGGCGACAGGGTTGTAAATGTTGATGGCAGGGACATAACAGATATGGAGCTTTCATCAGCCGTTGCACTTATTAAAGGCGACAAGGGTACATCTGTCACGCTGGAGGTCATTCGTGGAACTGAGCGACTGACATTTTCTGCGGTAAGAGATGCTGTTGAAGCAAAGACAGTGTCATATACACTTCTTGATAATAATATAGGTTATCTTTCGATATCACAGTTTGAGGAGGTAACAACAAAGCAGTTCAAGGCGGCTGTTGAAGATTTGCAGTCACAGGGTATGAAAGGACTTGTAATTGATATAAGAAACAATCCAGGTGGATTGCTTGATACGGTTGTAGGTATGCTTAAATATATGCTTCCTGACGGACTTATTGTGTATACAGAGGATAAGCAGGGCAATAGAAAAGAGTATAAAGGTCAGGATAATGATGAGTTCAATCTGCCACTGGCAGTCATTGTAAATGGCAATAGTGCCAGTGCCTCAGAGATATTTGCAGGTGCTATACAGGATTATGGCAAAGGAACGATAATTGGAACCCAGACATATGGCAAAGGAATTGTGCAGACAGTTAAACCACTTACAGATGGAAGTGCAATAAAGTTCACAATTGCCAAGTATTTTACACCAAAGGGTCAGGATATACACGGAAAAGGTGTTACTCCAGATATGGTAGTGGAATATGATACTGATGCAGATGTTGATACCCAGCTTGATGCGGCAATTAAGAATGTGGAAGCACAGATTAATTAAATATATGCAAATGGAAAATATATAAATTACAGTAAGCCTGATGGCTGATATGCAGATTGGCAGTTTGTTGAAATCTGTTGTGTATCAGCAGTCAGGTGATTTTTGTTATAAAATAAAACAAATGTTCTGTTTTGATAGACAAAGGCATTTATTTGTAGTAAAATCAATATATAAGGTAAATACTATTAAATAATATTGTTGTTGACTATTTTACTATAGATTAACGAAGGGAGAATTGTTATGGAATTCAAGTTACACGCTCCTTATAAACCGACAGGAGATCAGCCCCGTGCAATAGAGAAGCTTGTGCAGGGATTTGAAGAGGGTAATCAGTTCGAGACACTTGTCGGTGTTACAGGCTCTGGTAAGACATTTACTATGGCAAACATTATCCAGCATGTACAGAAGCCTACTCTTATAATCAGTCATAATAAAACATTAGCAGCACAGCTGTACTCTGAGATGAAAGAGTTCTTTCCTGAGAATGCAGTAGAGTATTTTGTTTCTTATTATGATTATTATCAGCCGGAGGCTTATGTGCCACAGAGCGATACTTATATAGCCAAGGATTCTTCGATTAATGACGAGATAGATAAGTTAAGACATTCAGCAACAGCGGCACTGTCTGAAAGAAATGATGTAATCATAGTTGCTTCAGTTTCATGTATATATGGATTAGGTGCACCTATTGATTATAAGAATATGGTTATCTCACTTCGTCCAGGTATGGAAAAAGACAGGGATGAAATGATAAGAAAGCTTATAGATATACAGTATATGCGCAATGACCAGGATTTTAAGCGAGGAACATTCAGGGTAAGGGGAGATGTTGTAGAGATATATCCGTCAGCTTCCAGTGGAGATGCTGTGAGAGTAGAGTTTTTTGGTGATGAGATAGACAGGATAAGCGAGATTGATTCTCTTACCGGTGAGGTTAAATGTAACCTTGACCATGTTGCTATATTTCCTAATTCACATTATGTTGTTGAAAAAGAGAAGATGGAAAAGGCGATTGAGAATATAAAGAAAGAGCTTGCAGAGAGAATAGAGTATTTTAAGAGTGAGGATAAGCTTCTTGAGGCACAGAGAATAGAAGAACGAACGAACTTTGATATAGAGATGATGCAGGAAACAGGCTTCTGTTCAGGTATTGAGAATTATTCAAGACATTTAGCAGGGCTTCCGGCAGGTTGTCCACCATATACGCTTATGGACTATTTTCCAGATGATTTTATGATTATTGTCGATGAGTCACATATTACTATTCCACAGATAAGGGGAATGTATGCAGGCGATCAGGCAAGAAAGACGACACTTGTAGACTATGGCTTCAGGCTTCCTTCAGCGAAGGATAACAGACCGCTTAATTTTCAGGAGTTTGAGAGCAAGATATCACAGATGCTTTTTGTATCTGCTACGCCTAGCAGGTATGAGGAAGAACACGAACTTATGAGGGCAGAGCAGATTATAAGGCCTACAGGACTTCTTGATCCAGAGATAACAGTAAGACCAATAGAGGGTCAGATAGATGATCTTATAAGTGAGATTAATAAGGAAGTTGAGAAAAAGAACAAGATACTTGTAACTACACTTACCAAGCGTATGGCAGAGGATCTCACAGATTATCTTAAGGAAGTCGGCATAAGAGTCAAGTATCTTCATGCTGATATTGATACACTAGAGCGACAGAAGATTATAAGGGATATGCGACTTGACGGATTCGATGTGCTTGTTGGTATCAATCTGCTTAGAGAGGGACTTGATATTCCAGAGATAAGTCTTGTGGCTATTCTTGATGCTGATAAAGAGGGCTTCTTAAGAACAGAGACTTCACTTATCCAGACGATAGGACGAGCTGCCAGAAATGCAGAGGGACACGTTATTATGTATGCAGATACTATAACAGAGTCTATGGAAAAGGCTATATCTGAGACGGAAAGACGTAGAAAGATACAGCAGGAGTACAATGAGGTACACGGAATAACTCCTCAGACTATAAAGAAGGCAGTAAGAGATCTTATAAGTATATCTAAGGCAGCAGAAGCAGATAATTCAAATGGAAGGCTTGATGTAGATTATGAATCTATGAGCATTAAAGATCTTGAAAAGGTTAAGAAGCAGATTGAGAAAAATATGCGTAAGGCTGCAGCAGAGCTTGACTTTGAACAGGCGGCTATGCTTCGTGATAAGATGATCGAGATTAATAAGTATATTTATGAGGATAAGAAGTCAGGCAGATAGAATTATATGATGTATGTGTCATAATTATAAAAAGCAGTTGCTGTTTACAGAAAAAGCATTATGTAATTGAGATGATTAAGGATTAAGAAAGAAGAAATAACGGAGAAAATAGAATATGGAAAAAGGCGATTACAGGAATTATATAAGAATAAGAGGTGCAAGCGAGCATAATCTTAAAAATATTGATGTAGATATACCAAGGGACAGTCTTGTAGTACTTACGGGTCTGTCTGGTTCTGGTAAGTCAAGTCTTGCCTTTGACACTATATATGCAGAAGGCCAGAGAAGATATATGGAGTCATTATCTTCATATGCAAGGCAATTCTTAGGACAGATGGAAAAGCCGGCGGTAGAGAGCATAGAAGGACTTTCACCAGCTATTTCCATAGACCAGAAGTCAACTAACAGAAATCCACGTTCAACAGTTGGAACTGTCACAGAGATATATGATTATTTCAGATTATTATATGCAAGAATAGGTACACCACATTGTCCTAAGTGTGGCAAAGTAATCAACAAGCAGACTGTAGACCAGATGGTTGATACTATTATGGAGCTTCCAGAAAGAACAAAGATACAGATATTAGCTCCAGTTGTAAGAGGAAGAAAAGGTGAACATAAGAAGCTTTTTGAACAGGCTAAAAAGAGTGGTTATGTAAGAGTTATTGCTGATGGCAATATGTATGAGTTTACAGATGAGATAAATCTTGATAAGAACAAGAAGCATAATATAGAAATTGTTGTTGACCGTCTTGTAGTTAAAGATGGAATTAACAAAAGACTTACAGACTCAATAGAAACAGCACTTAAGCTTGCAGAGGGACTTATGACAGTTGATGTTATAGATGGTGAGCCGATTAACTTTTCACAGAGCTTTTCGTGTCCGGATTGTGGCATAAGCATAGATGAGATAGAGCCAAGAAGCTTTTCGTTCAACAATCCATTTGGTGCGTGTCCTGATTGTTACGGACTTGGTTATACAATGAATTTTGATGCAGAGCTTCTTATACCAGATGATTCATTAAGCATCGATGAGGGAGCTATAGTTGGTATGGGATGGCAGTCTGTAAAGGATGAGGGCAGCTTTTCAAGGGCTATTATGAGTGCACTTGCAAAGGAATATAAATTCAGTTTATCAACACCATTTAAGGATTATCCAGATGATATTAAGGATATGATTATAAATGGTACTAAGGGCAGAAGTGTTAAAGTGCATTACAAAGGCCAGAGAGGCGTTGGAGAATACGATATAGCATTTGAAGGCCTTATCCATAATATGGAGAAAAGATATAGGGAAACTTACTCAGACAGTGCAAAGCAGCAGTATGAGGAATTCATGCGCATAAGACCTTGTAAGTCCTGCCACGGACAGAGATTAAAGCCATCATCTCTTGCAGTTACGATAGCAGATAAGAATATATATCAGATTACAGATATGTCTATTGTTAAGTTAAAGAAGTTTTTAGATGAGCTTGAGCTTACAGACAGACAGAAGTTTATCGGTGCAGAGATACTTAAGGAGATTAAGGCAAGAATACAGTTTCTTATGGATGTAGGACTTGATTATCTTTCATTATCAAGAGCTACAGGTACGCTTTCAGGAGGAGAGGCACAGAGAATAAGACTTGCGACACAGATAGGTTCAGGACTTGTTGGTGTGGCTTATATACTTGATGAGCCAAGTATCGGACTTCATCAGAGAGATAATGACAAGCTGCTTGGGACACTTATACATTTGCGTGACCTTGGTAACTCAGTTATTGTGGTTGAACACGATGAAGATACTATGCGTGCCGCAGATTATATTGTTGATATAGGACCGGGTGCCGGACGTAATGGTGGAGAAGTCGTTGCGACAGGAACAGCAGCTGATATTATGGCATGCAAGGATTCGCTTACAGGTGCATATCTTAGCGGAAGAATCAAGATCCCAGTGCCGGCGAAGAGAAGAAAGCCGACAGGCTGGATAACTGTTAAGGGTGCAAGGGAGAATAATCTTAAAAATATTGATGTTGATATACCACTTGGAGTATTTACATGTGTAACAGGTGTATCGGGTTCAGGAAAGAGTTCCCTAGTGAATGAAATTCTGTATAAGCACCTTGCTAAGTCTTTAAACCGTGCAAGATGTATCGCTGGTGACCATGATGATATTACAGGAATCGAGCAGCTTGATAAGGTTATAGATATTGACCAGTCGCCAATAGGAAGAACTCCACGTTCTAATCCTGCGACATATACGGGTGTATTTGATATGATAAGGGATCTTTTTGCTTCAACAACAGATGCTAAGGAAAGAGGTTATAACAAAGGACGTTTCAGCTTTAATGTAAAGGGAGGACGTTGTGAGGCTTGTTCCGGAGATGGTATTATCAAGATAGAAATGCATTTCCTGCCTGATGTATATGTTCCTTGTGAAGTGTGTGACGGAAAGCGTTATAACAGGGAAACACTTGAAGTTAAGTATAAGGGAAAGAGCATATATGATGTACTTGATATGACAGTTGAGGATGCAGTTGATTTCTTTGAAAATGTGCCATCAGTCAGAAGAAAAATAGAAACTCTTAATGACGTTGGACTTTCATACATTAAGTTAGGACAGCCATCTACAGAGCTTTCAGGTGGAGAGGCACAGAGAATAAAGCTTGCTACAGAGCTTTCAAAAAGAAGTACAGGAAAGACTATATACATTCTTGATGAGCCTACAACAGGACTTCATTTTGCAGACGTCCACAAGCTTGTTGATATACTTCATAAGCTTGCGGAGGGCGGTAACACTGTTGTTGTTATCGAGCATAATCTTGATGTTATCAAAACAGCCGATTATATTATAGATATGGGACCAGAAGGCGGCGACAGAGGTGGTACAGTTATTGCAAAGGGTACACCAGAAGAGGTTGCCAAGGTTAAGAAGTCTTATACGGGACAGTATGTTAAGAAGTATTTATAAGGATGGTGCAGATGACGGCATTGTGGATGAAAGTTCAATGATAGAAGATGTTTAAAGTCTCTAAATTGGCAAATTTGAAAATTGCAGGTGCTGGTCAGCGTTATAAATTATAAAAACATATCTTTTATAGTTACTTTAAATAATATAAAGTGTAAAAATACGATATTTGATTGCTAGGAGAAGAAAAATGGTATCAGGCATTATATTTGATATGGATGGCGTTCTTATAGATTCAGAAAGACAGTCTAATGAGGGCTGGCTATGGGCGGCAGGGCAGCTTGGAGTGGATATGCCAATGTGGCTTATAGACAGCTTTAAGGGTGCTCCGGCAGAGCTTTGCTGCAAGTTCTTTGATGCTTATTACAAGGGTGTGATAGATTATTGGGAAGCGAAGGAGCTTAGAACACAGCATGTATACAAGATAAGGGAAACAGAAGGTATTCCTGTTAAAAAGGGAGTAAAGGACATATTTGAATATATAAGAAATAATGGATTAAAGTGTGCAGTTGCTACATCAACAAGGCGTGAAAGTGCTGAGAAAACACTTCACGAAATAGGAGTGTGGGATTATCTTGATGCGGTTGTATATGGAGATGAAGTCGAACGTGGAAAGCCAGAACCGGATATATTTCTTCGTGCTGCTAAGGCAATAGGCGTAAATCCGTCAGAGGCAGTAGTAGTTGAGGATAGTATCAATGGAATTAAGGCTGGATATGCGGCAGGTATGAGAGTTGTCCATATTCCTGATACAATAGCAATAGATGATGATATCAGGAAGCTTACATATATGGTATGTGATGACCTTAATGGATTTATTGATGTTGTGGAAAGTATTAACAAACCAGTTATTAACAGGAAAAATGTTATCAATGCATTTGCAGAGTATGTAAGAAATTACGACCCATCAGATGAAAAGATAAAGCTTAAGATAGATCATACCTACAGAGTAGCAGGACTGTGTCAAAGAATTGCAGAATCATTAGGCTTAAGTGAACCGGATGTAGATATTGCATGGCTTCTTGGAATGTTACACGATATAGGAAGATTTGAGCAGATAAGGCGTTTCGGTACATTTAATGATGCCCAGTCAGTAGACCACGCAGAATTTGGGGCAGACCTGCTGTTTAAGGAAGGCCTTATAAGGAAGTTTGCAGAAGGGTATTATGAAGAATGTGAGCTTGCGGAGCCTGAAAATCAAGAAGATGAGCAGATAATAAAAAATAATGAGCACCATAATAAAGATACAGGACTTCTTGAAATGGCAATAAGACAGCATAATAAGTATCGTGTAAAAGAAGACCTTACCGAAAGACAGCGTATGTTTTGTGATATACTGCGTGATGCAGATAAGGTTGATATATTTAAGGTAAATGCAGATATTCCTATGGAGATTATATATGATGTAACAACAGAGGAGCTTAAGAATGGAGTTATAACCAAAGAGGTACTTGAGAGCTTTTATAAGAAGGAAACAGTACTTAAAAGTGTAAGAAGGAGTGCAGTTGACCATATAGTAGGGCATATATCACTGCTTTTTGAACTTGTGTATAAAGAAAGTTATAGACAGGCCAAGGAACAAGGTTATGTATATAAACTGCTGGATTTTAAGTCTGATGTACCTGAGGTTAATGCAGAATTTGACGATATGAGGAAATATATAGACGAGTTCCTTATGGAAATATAAAGCTGTATAAATCTGAAATTAAGCGGTATAAGCATACAACAGATTAATAATAGGAGGTTGTGTTGTATGGGATTGTAATAAAGATTGAAGAATATGCTTGTCATTATACCGCTTGTTTACTATAATAAATGTATATATGAGTTGTAGATGTGTTATATATACTGATATATACTTTGAAAGTAATAGGAGAAAATATAAGACAATAAAAGCAGTAAATTGCTATACATAAATTGTTATGTAAAATATCCAATTGATATATGTGTGTTATATGTATATATTATAATATTATATATGTATATGTATATGTATATGTTATATATGTGTATGTTATATATGTGTATGTTATATATGTGCATATTATTTATATATGCACATTGTGTCAGGATATTTTTTATGATTGGCTGATTAAAGTATAGAAATGCATATAAAATATATCTTCAACGCAAACTTATGATTAGGAAAGGGACAATATGAATCAGGAAAAGGTTATAGTTATTGACTTTGGCGGACAGTACAATCAGTTAGTTGCACGTCGTGTCCGTGAATGTAACGTATATTGTGAGATATATTCTTACAAAACACCTCTTGAGCAGATTAAGGCGATGAACCCTAAAGGAATTATCCTTACAGGTGGTCCGAATAGCTGCTATGAAGAAGGTTCACCTACTTGTACTAAAGAGCTTTTTGAACTTGGTGTTCCAGTACTTGGATTATGTTATGGTGCTCAGCTTATGCAGCACGTTCTTGGTGGCAAGGTTGAGAAAGCTCCAGTAAGAGAGTATGGAAAGACAGAGACATTTGTTGATAAGAGCAGTGCTTTATTTGGAGATGTTTCAGAAAAGACTATCGTGTGGATGAGCCATTTTGACTACATTTCACAGGTTGCTTCAGGATTTAAGATAATTGCACATACAGCAGACTGTCCAGTGGCAGCAGCAGAGTGTTCAGAAAAGAACCTCTATGCAATCCAGTTCCATCCAGAAGTTCTTCATACACAGGAAGGTACAAAGATGCTTCACAACTTTGTGCGTGGAGTATGCGGATGTGCTGGAACTTGGAAAATGGATGCATTTGTAGAGAATACTATTAAGGAAATACGTGAAAAGGTTGGCAATGGTAAGGTATTACTTGCACTTTCTGGTGGAGTTGATTCATCAGTGGCTGCAGGTCTTCTTTCAAGAGCTATCGGAAAGCAGCTTACATGCGTATTCGTAGACCATGGTCTTCTTCGTAAGAACGAGGGCGATGAGGTTGAAAGCGTATTCGGTCCAGAAGGACAGTTTGACCTTAACTTTATAAGGGTAAATGCACAGGAAAGATATTACTCTAAGCTTGCAGGTGTTACTGAACCAGAAGCTAAGAGAAAGATAATCGGTGAA
>ENA-OOXC01001405-OOXC01001405.1-human-gut-metagenome-genome-assembly--contig:-NODE-1405-length-14415-cov-2.572772_pt1 | contig 14415 bp, 9 predicted proteins | sample MGYA00241578_ERZ501325 | MGnify/ENA primary metagenome ERZ501325 (study PRJEB25962, sample SAMEA2042737) | human gut metagenome | biome: human gut; feature: human-associated habitat; material: faeces...
TACTTCGTCAGGAAGCAGGTCGAATCTGTCTATTAGGTATGAGAGTGCAGTCCATTTGCTGACACCCTTTGCGTTGCAGTCTACCCATTCCTTGCCGGCGGCTGCCAGGTGAGCTTTTTTATTCCATGCCGGAATGAAAACCGGTGTACACAGCTCTTCGCATTTGTCGGGATGAAAGACAGTGAATTTGATGATGTCATTTCTGTCAAGCCTTGTGATGTCATCAACCTCACGCATCTCAAAGCCGTATGAATCACGAAGCAGATGAAAGATTGGGCTGCCACCATCCTCTGCAAAGCAGAAATCAGGAGTAGCAGCAAAGTAATCGCATGCAGGCAGCTCATCGCGGACCATCCAGCACATGCCCTTCCATATATCCTTGTCCATAGGATAGGTTTTTAGGATTTCCTTTGGAGTGCGCACGACTGTTCCTCCGTCTGTTATATACAAAAGCTTGTGCTTTATCGGAGCAAACAGCTTAAATTCGCTTGAAAACTGTCTGCCGGAACAGACTACAAATATTATTCCTTTGTCTATGAGCCTGTCGATGACAGACATGTACTCAGGATCTATGAGCAGTGAGCCGTCCTTTACAAGTGTTCCGTCTATATCTGTTGCTATTAGTTTTATCATTATTTATCTCCCGGGGCGTATATCTTTTGAATATTCAACTATATCATTATAAGAAATTATAATCTCATATGCAAGGGACTTATAGTGTATTTATTACTGTTTGTGAAAGAAAAAACCAGAATATATTGAAAGTTTCCTGCTCATATTGTATCATAGTAATACTGGCTTCATCTTCAATGCGTTGAAGCAATGAAAACTAAGGGGACGATATTTACTATGATAGTAGCACTTATTGAAAAAGTTTATTCTTTCTTGTGGGGAGATCTGATACACATTCCACTGCCCGGCGGTGGGAGCGTGGGAATCTCACTGCTCATAATTCTTTTGATTCCGACAGGAATTTATTTCACTGTAAGGACAAGACTTTTACCAATCAGAATGTTTCCGGACATGATAAAGGCGCTGACAGGTAAAAAGGAAAATAAGGACAGCCTGTCCACGTTCCAGACACTCATTGTCTCTACGGCGACGAGAGTGGGCATGGGTAATCTGGTTGGTGTTGTGGCGGCAATATCAGTGGTTTTCTGGATGTGGATAACAGCCATTATAGGTTCATCCACGGCTTTTGTTGAGGCTACACTGGCACAGCTTCACAAGGAGCCGGATCCATTGTACTCAGGCTATCGTGGAGGTCCGGCGTATTACATACACCATTACTTTGAGGATAAATCAGGTAAAAAGAAAAAACATGTTATTATAGCTGTTTTGTTTGCTATATCCGGACTAATCTGCTGGTGTGGCATAAGTCAGGTGATCAGCAATTCTGTCACATCATCCTTTGAAAATGCATTTGGCGTACCACCTATTTATACTACAATAATTCTGGTGGCAGTGGCTGCTGTAATAGTGCTTAGGAAAAATGCTACGGTAAAGGTGCTTGACATAGTTGTTCCTATCATGGCGGTGTGCTATTTTGCCATAACCATTTTTATCATAATTAAAAATATAGGTATGATGCCATCGGTTTTTTCAAGGATATTTGAGGAAGCCTTCGGTATCAGGCAGGTGGCTGCGGGAGGCTTTGGAGCGGTGCTCATGAATGGTGTAAAGAGAGGTCTTTTTTCAAATGAGGCAGGCTCAGGCTCAGCTCCATGCGCTGCAGCGGCGGCAGAGTGCGATACTCCTGTAAAGGCAGGACTGACGCAGGCGCTCGGTGTATTTATAGATACGATAGTGATTTGCAGCTGTACGGCAATGATCATGCTCACTGCACCGGAGAATATAGTGGCAGGGAAAGAGGGCATGGATTTATTACAGTCAGCTATGAGGTATCATCTTGGAGATTTTGGAGTTATTTTTATAGCAGTCACATTGTTTTTATTCAGCTTTTCCACCTTCCTTGGTATACTTTTTTATGCAAGGAGTAATGTTGCGTACTTGTTTGGGGATAACTGGATTTCACAGACCATGTACAAGGTGCTGGCTCTTGTTATGCTGTTTGTAGGCGGTATCGCGGCATACACATTTGTCTGGGATCTCGGAGATGTAGGAATCGGCCTTATGACTATATTCAATACAGGTATTCTCTATCTGATGGGTGGACAGGCAATAAAGGAGCTGCGAGTCTTTGAGGAGAGTAATAAAGCACAAAGCAATAGTCAATGCTCACAGCAGGGGGATAACGTAACGCAATAACAATAGGAGATATATAAATATGAAAAGAGAATCATTTAAATCACGTCTGGGATTTATACTGGTAAGTGCAGGATGCGCTATAGGCATAGGCAATGTATGGCGTTTTCCGTATGTGACAGGTCAAAACGGTGGCGGTATTTTTGTACTGTTTTACCTTATATTTCTGGTATGCATGGGACTTCCGGTGCTTACGATGGAGCTTGCTGTAGGCCGAGCCAGCAGAAAAAGTGCTGTGATGAGCTACAAGGCTCTTGAGAAAGAGGGCAGTAAATGGCATATTCACGGATGGATAGCCATGCTTGGCTGCTACATGCTCATGATGTATTACACAACAGTCTCAGGCTGGATGGTTGCGTATTTCTTTAAATTCCTAAAGGGAGATTTTACATCAGGCATGAATACTGATGACACGGCAGCTGCATTTGGAAACATGCTTGCAGACCCCAAGCAGATGGCTTTCTGGATGATAGTTACGGTTGTGCTTGGCTTTTTGGTGTGCAGCCGTGGTCTGCAGAATGGGCTCGAGAAAATCAGTAAATTTATGATGAGTGCTCTGCTCTTGCTTATCATTGTCCTTGCGGTGCACAGTATCACACTTTCAGGGGCTTTGGAAGGAGTGAAATTCTATCTTGTTCCAAATCTGGATGCGGTCTCTGAAATTGGAATAAAGAATGTAATAACAGCAGCCATGAATCAGGCGTTTTTTACGCTGAGTCTGGGTGTGGCCGCAATGGAGATATTCGGCAGCTATATGGGAAAGGATTGCACTCTTGCAGGTGAGGGTGCCAAAATATGTGCTCTTGATACATTTGTGGCTATAATGTCAGGCCTTATCATTTTCCCGGCTTGCTTCAGCTATGGGGTGGAGGTAGACGCAGGACCAAGCCTTATCTTTATCACTTTGCCAAATGTGTTTGTAAATATGCAGGGAGGCCGCATATGGGGCTGTCTTTTCTTCTTGTTTATGACCTTTGCCAGCTTTTCAACCGTTATTGCGGTATTTGAGAATATCATGTCGTTTGCCATTGATATGTTTGGCTGGTCCAGAAACAAGGCTGCGCTAATAAATGGTGTGATAATACTTATTGCAAGTATGCCTTGTGTACTTGGATACAATGTGTGGAGCAATCTGCACCTCATAGGAGGCAGGGATGTGCTTGACAGCGAGGACTTTATGGTAAGCAATCTGCTTCTCCCGATTGGCTCACTGGTTTATCTGCTTTTTTGTGTGACAAAGTGGGGCTGGGGCTTTGATAAGTATATAGATGAGGCAAATACAGGATCAGGACTTAAGATTTCAAGGAAGCTTAAGCCGTATTTTCAGTTCATACTGCCGCTTTTAATTTTGTTTATTTTTATCCAGGGATTGATATAGTTACGTATTTTTTGGAAATCAGACAGGAGAGTGTAAAATATGTTAGATCAGAATACCTTTATAGAGACAGTGCAGAGCGTGGCCGAGATTATCAGGACATCAGCGGAGCCTATTGGCAGAGATGAAATCATGTCTTATTTTAAGGATATGGAGCTTAATAAGGCGCAGGAGGATATGGTATTTGAATTTCTCATCACACCACATGAGCAGGAGAATGAGAGTGCAGGTGATTATGAGGATGAATCACAGGACGAATTACATGGGGATGAATCGTCTGAAAATGCTGCATTAAACAATGTAATATACTCAGAAGGAGATTCGATGGATGCCATAGCAGGTGGAAAGAATAATAAGGCCAAGCAGGATAATGAAGCTGAGCCTGACATAGATGAGGATAGCCTTATCCCGGATTCACCTATGTTTAGGATGTATCTTGAGGAGCTTGAAGAGATACCTGATTACACAAAGGCCGAGCAGGACGATATGTACAAAAAGCTGCTCGCAGGTGATGAGAGTGTGATACACACTATATCAAATTTCTGGCTCAAAAGTGTGCTTGCCATGGCAAAGAAGCTTGCCGTTACATCAGAGGGCTTTGAGGACGTAGTACAGGAGGGAAACATGGGACTTTTCATGTGCCTTACTGAGCTCTGCGGCTGCGGGGATGAGATAGATGTGGAAAAAGAGCTTTTGGATGCTATAGAGGAGTCTATGAAAGAGTGTATCAGGGAGCAGACCGGTGAGGATGAGAGCGAGAATACTGTGGTAGGAAAGGTTTCATTGGTAAACCGTGCAGTGGAGAAACTAAAATCCGATAAGGGTTTCGAGCCGAGCCTTAGTGAGCTTTCAGGCTACACCGGCGTGGATGAGGAGGAGCTTGAAAAGCTTCTGGAGCTTATCAAAAAGGCTGATGTGGAGAAAAATAAACAGGACAGTAAATAATCTGTGGCATTTGTAGATTTGTGTCATATATTAAACTATACCTGAATATATGAAAGGATGGAAAATATATGGCACGATTTACTAATCAGGCACAGCTTCGTTATGGCAACAATGTAGCCAATTCAAATATAGCAGTCGGAGAAATACTGGAGGTGCTTTCTGCTACGAAAACAGCAGTCAAAAACACCTACAATCAAAACGATACAATAACCTATGTGGTGAGTATCGTAAACTCCGGAAATACCGCGATAAACGGTCTGACACTTTCTGACAATCTAGGTGCTTATACCTTTAACACCAACACTCTTGTACCATTAACCTATGTGAATAACACCGCAAAATACTATACAAACGGCACACTCCAGGCAGCGCCTGCAGTAACCCAGGGACCGCCTCTTAGCATCACAGGCATAAGTGTACCGGCAGGTGGCAATGCAACTGTCATCTATGAGGCAGCGTTAAATGAGTATGCTCCTCTTGGCATAGAGGCTGCAGTCACAAACACTGCTACAGTTAGTGGCACCGGAATCACTCCGGTCACAGCAGCAGAGACAGTAAATGCCGAGGCTGCGCCAAATCTTGCAATTACTAAGTCAGTAAGCCCTGTTCCTGTGACGGAAAACGGTACACTGACCTATACCTTCAGGATTCAAAACTACGGAAGCGTTGCGGCAACCAATACCACAGGCGTGGTTATAACAGACACATTTGCTCCGGTTTTGAACAATCTTACAGCCGCATTAAACGGCACAGCCTGGACTGCAGCTACAGATTACACTTACAATGAGACGACAGGCACATTTTCGAGCACGGCAGGTGCAATCACTGTTCCGGCTGCAACCTATACACAGGATAGCACAACAGGAGCGTGGGTTGTCACACCGGGTGAGAGCACACTTGTCATCACCGGAACAGTGTAGCAGCAGAGATGATTAATTTTAAGAATTGTTTAATTTAAGTGATAAAAGTTGAAATATTGATACTAAATATGTAAAATATATATAGCTATTTATGAATAAGATGATGAAGATGATCATCGGCAGTTTAAAATGATTAACCGGGGGATAAGACAAATGAATAATGCACAGTTAGTGATAGACGAAGTAAAAAAGGCAGTAAAGGGCAAGGATGATTGTATCATCAAGGCATTTGCTGCCTTTTTGGCAGGTGGACATATACTGCTTGAGGATGTGCCGGGAGTGGGAAAGACTACGCTTGCAGTAGCTTTTTCAAGGGCGATGGCGCTTGTGAATCACAGAGTACAGTTCACTCCGGATGTGTTGCCTGCTGATATACTTGGCTTTTCTATGTATCAGAAGCAGACCGGAGAGTTTGTGTACCGCGAGGGTGCCGTGATGTGTAATCTGTTTCTGGCAGATGAGATTAACAGAACAAGTCCCAAAACACAGTCTGCGCTCCTGGAGGTTATGGAGGAAGGAAATGTTACTGTGGATGGAATAAGCAGGAAGGTCCCAAAGCCGTTTATAGTGATGGCCACTCAAAATCCAAAGGGCAGCGCCGGTACACAGCTGTTGCCGGAGTCACAGCTTGACAGGTTTATGATATGTATGAGCATGGGATATCCTTCACATGATGCAGAGGTGGATATCGCAAAGGGCAAAAGTGTGAAGGCTGATGAGTATACGATAAAGCCTGTTATGAATGCACAGGGACTTGTTGAGATGCAGGGAGAGGTTGAGCAGGTGTTTATACATGACAGTATTTACTCGTACATTGTGGACCTGGTTGATGCGACAAGGACAAGTCCGTACATTGAGCTGGGAGTGAGTCCGCGAGGTACGATTGCGTGTGTTAGGATGGCAAAGGCATATGCGTATCTGAGTGGGCGAAGCTATGTCATACCATCTGATGTGGTTTCTGTATTTGCGGATGTGACAAAGCACAGAATCGTGCTGAATACCAAGGCGAGAGTATCACACGTATCAGAGCTTTCAGTGATAGATGAGATACTAAAGGCTGTTAAACAGCCGACAACTTATGTGAAAAAGGCAGGTAATCGTGATTAGTTTTTTGATAGGAATAATTACTGCGGCAATAGTTTTTTATATGTCGATGATATACGGTAATGTTGCACTGGCACTGCTTGGCTGCTTTATGTGTGTGTTTATGGTGCTGACATTTATAGCATTGCTTGTAAAGGCGCACCGGGCAGTGGCAGCTATAAACATTCCGATAGCTATCGCCACACAGGGCGAGAGTATCAGGGTGAGTCTTTCCTGCAGGCTGAAGGAGGCAGGCTTCGATGGTGTTAAATACCGTGTAACGGTGAAAAATAATTTATCCGGCGAAAAAAGTACAAAATGGCTGTCAGGAGGCAGTGATTTTTTGTACAGCGTGAACCTGTGCGGCAATTATGAATTTGAGCTTGTAAGGATAAAGCTATATGATTTTTCAAGGCTTTTTTATGTCACGAAAAGAGTTAAAAAATATGCAAATGTTGAGGTGATGCCGCAGATTGATGAGATTCCTGTGAGGATAACGGACAGAGTAAGAAATTTCTTTGGGGATTCTGATATCTATGATGATTTAAGACCGGGATATGATCCGTCGGAGCTGTTTGATGTCAGAGAGTTTCAAAACGGTGACAGGCTGCAGAGTGTGCACTGGAAGCTTTCTGCAAGGACTGATGAGCTGATGGTAAAGGAGAACAGCCTGCCAAAGGCATGTGCGGTGGCCATAGTAGCAGATTTAAGGGGAATAAAGAAGGGCAGACAGGCAGATGCTTTTATGAAGCTTCTTGTCTCGCTTTCTTTTTCGCTTATGGATCAAAAATGCTCTCATTATGTGGCATGGTATGATACCGCCATAAACGATATTGTGAGAGCCAGAGTGGATGACGAGGAGGGCTTTTACATATTTTTGAATAGTTTTCTTAAAATAAAGCCGGATACAAAAAATGATGCGCTTTTTTTGTATGAGGAAAAGTACCGGGCAGAAAAGCTTGTGTGTCTGCTTAGCGTGGACGGAAGACTTCAGATAAAAAGGGGAGAGGAGATAGTTGGCAGAGCGGATGAAAAAAACGAGATTGTCATTTAGGAAAAGCAGATGGCAGAGATCTGATACAAATGAGATAAAGCCTGATTATAATAATGCATTTACAGTGCTTGGTGTCCTGCTTACTGAACTTGCCAATGCAGCTGCATCAGTACTTCTTACGGTGTGTGCAGTGTCTGTTGTGAATACGACCGTTTCACATGTGAGATGCCCATATTATGTGTATGTGTGGCTGTTTATTTTTTCGGTGATAAGCGGCTTTATAAACAGGCTTACATCGCTTGACACAAGAAAATGGGTGTGCCATGCGATAAATACGGGGCTGCTGCTTGTATTTCTGCTTGGAGTGTTTATTGTAAACTGGCAGGCTGCAGAGCATATAAAAGACGGCTTTTTGTATGTAAAGGGCAGGTATCTTGAGATAATAAATGTGTACTATGGCACTTCATTTGTCTGTCCAAAGGGCGATAAAGCCTTTGCGGGGGCATTTGTTGGCTTTGTATCGTTTATAGTTATGCTTTTGCTGGTGACACTGGCGGTTCAAATTAAAAGAAGACGCATGCTCACATTATTTCCAACGCTTATGCTTGCGGTACAGCTGTGCATAGGCAAAAGCCCAAGTGTCAGTGAGGTTGTTATGCTCACGCTGTGTACACTCTGGTGTCTTATCGCAGATGGCAACGCACGCACAGTGGCAGGATATGATGTAAATGGCAGTGCACAGGGCAATGAGGCTTTAAGGATAGCGGCGGCGTTTTTATACATGGCGGCGGTGTCTGCAGTACTTTTCATATGTGTATTTTCATTTAAACCTCTTGCTGATACACTTGCCGATAAAAAGCCACAGATGCTTGCCTTTCAAAAGGATTTGGAGGGCAGCGTAAAATCATTCTTCAGCGTGGGGATTGATTTACAGGATGGCACGGTTAGTAATCACTATCCAAGCTACAGTGAAAAAACAGTGATGACGGTAGAAGCAAAGGCAGGAGTACCTTCTAATATTTATCTGAGAAGCTTCTACGGTGATACCTATGAGAATGGCAGATGGATTAAAAAGTCTGATTTTTCCGGGATGGAAAAAGAGTATCATGATGCTTCAAGGATGACAGCCTGGCAGACTACAATCGGATTAGCAACGCTGCTTGATGGTTATTATGATGATGAGACCAATCCGGCCACCGAAAAGTATACAATCACGATGGAGAAGCTTTCCACCAAATACGCCTATTTACCGTACTGTATAGACCCATACAGTATAGATGCCAAGGGTGATATAGATTTTGACGAAGACTTTTTTATCACAAAGGATAAAGGGACAAAGACTATCGAGGTGTCGGCGTGTCCCGGCTTTTTCGATGGTAGTCTGGAAACGTCCAGCCTTGAGCCCGAGCAGCCTCTTGAGGTCAACAATGATTTTTATGCGGCATACAATAATTATGTAATGGAAAACTATACTGCAAAGCAGGGCGGTGACGGAATTGTTGCGGAAGATGCAAAGTGGCTTCTTAGGACAGGACAGCTCACAAGCAATATGATGTACACAGGCTATATAAGAGAAAATGATGCCAACAGGATTGCGGCAGCACAACTGGTGCAGCAGTTTCTGACATCGAAGGCTTTTAAGTACAGCAAAAATCCTCCTTCAACAGGCGGTAAGGATGTAGTTGAAAATTTCCTCTCAAATAGCAGACAGGGCTTTTGTGTGCATTTTGCATCGGCTGGCACGATGATACTCAGACAGATGGGCGTTCCATGCCGTTATGTAAGCGGATACTGTGCAAAGGAGGACAGCTTCAAATCCGGTGAAAATGATGAGGATATATGTGAGGTGAAGGATTCGCAGTCGCATGCCTGGGTTGAAATATATCTGGATGATTTCGGATGGATTCCGGTGGAGATGACACCGGGATATTTTGAGTATGTGACAGGTGAGAATCCGTTTGACTATATTGGTGTCAACGGAAAGAAAACAAACACCGGTGCTGCTTATAATGATAGTGAGCATATGAATGATACTGCGGCAGATGAAGATAAACTGGATGAAGATGCAGCAAATGAAGATACAAAAAATACAGATGCAGAAAATGATGACACAGCAAAAGATGATACATCAAAAGCTGCAGCAAACAGTACATCAGGTGATGGCAGTGAGAAGGCTTATGGTTCACAGTCAGGTGCGGATAAACGTACAGATGCTCAGAACTTAAAAACGAGACCTCATATACCACCGGTGATTTTAAAAACCTCACTCTGTGTGATTTTTCTGACTGCACTTACAGCCATCATAGTTTATATCAAAAGGCGAAGAAATATTTTGTGGGAAGCAAGACTTGCAAAAAGGGTGAAAAAAGGCCGTTACAGCAGGGCAGCAATAATGATAAACAACCGCATCTACAAAGGACTGGGACATCCTTCAAAAAACAGGACAGATGAGCTTTATCTGGCTAACCTGAAGGAAAAATACTGCGGACCGGATTATTGCGGAATCCACTGGGACGAGTACATGCGCATCATACAAAAGGCTGTGTATTCATCAGAGGGCATCACAGAGGAAGAATGCTTTATGATAGTGGAAACATGGAGGCGTCTGGAGAAAAAAGACATTAGACATAATTCACAAAAAAACATGTATAAAAACAGCATGATTAACAAAAAATAAACTCGTAAGGAAAATTGTGTTGAAATAATAAGGCTTCTGTGATATAAACTTAAGCAGACGTGTTACTTTTAGGGAGGCATTTGTCGTACATAACTTTTAACAGGGTTAGTGTATGATAAGTGCCTCCTTTTTGTTGCTGGAGCAAAAAAGAATGATAGGTGCAAATCGGTACATACCCTGCATTTATAGGAGGAAAAGCTCATGAAAGACAAAATTTTTGGTGTCCTGCAGAGAGTAGGACGAAGCTTCATGCTTCCAATCGCAATCCTTCCGGTAGCAGGCTTGCTTTTAGGACTCGGAAGCTCATTCACCAACACCACAACAATTGAGACCTATGGTTTACAGTGGCTGCTCGGAGATAAGACTATACTCCATGCACTTCTTGTAATCATGAATGCGGTCGGAAGTGCCATATTCGATAACCTTCCGCTCATTTTTGCGGTCGGAGTAGCAATCGGAATGGCAAAGAAGGAAAAAGAGGTGTCAGCACTTTCAGCAGTCATAGCATACTTTGTTATGAATGTATCAATCAATGCGATGCTCAAGATTTCCGGAAAAATCCTTGCAGACGGAAGCATTGCAAAGGATGTGCTTGATGGAACCATCACATCAGTATGCGGTATCCAGTCGTTGCAGATGGGTGTGTTTGGCGGAATTATTGTAGGACTGGGAGTGGCAGCACTGCACAACCGTTTCTACAAGATTGAGCTGCCGAATGCATTGTCATTTTTCGGTGGAACAAGATTTGTGCCTATCATATCAACAGTGGTATATCTTTTTGTAGGAATCTTAATGTATTTTATCTGGCCTACTGTGCAGAACGGAATCTATGCACTCGGCGGAGTGGTGACAGGAACAGGATATTTCGGAACACTTCTCTTTGGTATTATAAAGAGAGCTCTTATTCCATTCGGACTGCACCATGTATTTTACATGCCGTTCTGGCAGACAGCAGTCGGTGGAACGATGGAGGTTGCTGGACATATGGTTGAGGGTGGACAGAACATCTTCTTCGCACAGCTTGCTGACTCTGCAAACATCGCACATTTCAGTGCCGATGCCACAAGATATTTTTCGGGAGAGTTCATTTTCATGATTTTTGGTCTTCCGGGAGCAGCACTTGCAATGTATAAATGTGCAAAGCCGGAAAAGAAAAAACAGGCAGGAAGCCTTTTACTTTCTGCAACACTTGCATGTATGTTTACAGGAATCACAGAGCCTCTTGAGTTCTCATTTCTTTTCGTAGCACCGGCTCTCTTTGCAGTACAGGTAGTGCTCGCAGGAAGCGCATACATGATAGCACATATTTTAAACATCGCTGTAGGACTTACTTTCTCAGGAGGATTACTTGATTTCTTCCTGTTTGGTATATTGCAGGGTAATGCCAAGACAAGCTGGATGCTCGTGATTCCGGTGGGAATAGTATATTTCTTACTGTATTACTTTATTTTCAGCTTCCTTATAAAGAAGTTTGATTTCAAGACTCCGGGCCGTGAGGATGACGATACAGAGACAAAGCTCTACACCAAGGCAGATGTAAATGAAAGAAAAGCTGCTAAGGACGTAAAGAACTCTGACGAAAAAGCAGGGTCTGTAGCAGATGAGCTCTCACAGACTATATCACGAGGTCTCGGCGGCAAAGCCAATATCTCAGATGTGGACTGCTGTGCAACAAGGCTTCGTATCACAGTAATTGACCCAGAAAAGGTAAACGATGCGCTTCTTAAATCAACAGGAGCATCAGGAGTCGTGCACAAGGGACAGGGCGTACAGATTATCTATGGACCAAGAGTAACAGTGATAAAATCAGATCTGGAGGATTATCTTGCGAGCGTGACAGAGGAACACTTTGAGGATGATGCAGCAGAAAATAATACAGCAGGCGCAGATGAGGTGAAGAACGAAAATGCAGCTTCGGCCACTGATTCAAAAACAGAAGATTCAAGCACCGTTTCAGATAAAGCACAGGACGCTGCTGACACCAAAGAGCCGACAAGCACAGTTATCATCTCAAGCCCTATGACAGGAATAGCAGCAGACCTCTCAACAGCACCGGATGAGGCTTTTGCCGGCAAAATGATGGGTGACGGAGCAGTAGTCACACCTGAGGAGGGCGTGGTTGTAGCACCTGAGGATGGAACTGTTTTATTCGTTTTTGATACAAAGCATGCTTTGGGATTTACAACCGACTCAGGAATTGGTATGATAATCCATGTAGGAATTGATACAGTAAAGCTCGAGGGTAAAGGCTTTGACGTACAGGTTGAGGCAGGATGCCATGTTAATAAGGGCGATGTGCTCATGAAGCTTGACCTTGACTACTTAAAGGCAAACGCACCATCAGTTACAACTCCTGTCATCTGCACAGAGCTAAAAGATAATCAGAAAATCCGTCTCATCACAGATGGACCGATTAAGGCGGGAGAGCCTCTCTACGCAGTTGACACCTACGAGAAGTAATTCATACATCATGATAATTGAATTGTCCGGTTATGTTAATAATAAATAGTTCGTATAAATTATCAGGAGTACATTAATAAATGTCAGGGGAATGATATGTACAGAATCACAAAGGTCTTAAATCACAATACAGTGCTTGCGGTAAAGGATAAGAGCGCAAGAGAATATCTTATAGTCGGAAAGGGTGTGGGTTTTGGAAAGAAAATTACACAGTCTGTCGAGCCGACGGAAGAGGATTCACTGTATGAGCTGACCCAGACAAGGGACAGAGGTCCGGCAAAGGACATAGTAAAATCCATCGAGCCGGAGTATCTTGAGATTGCAAACACACTGCTCGATAATGCAGAGCATGAGTTTGGACATATAGACAGAAGCATATTGTTTCCTATGGCAGATCATATAGCATTTGCTGTAAAGCGTATGGAAAACAAAGAACAGATCAGCAATCCTTTAAACGACGACATCCGTGTGATGTTTTATAGGGAGTACAAGATAGCTGAGAATATACGCCACATACTAAAGGATAAAAAACAAATTGATATAATTGATGATGAGATCGGCTACATTACTCTTCATATTCATACATCCTTAAACAATTCAAAGGTATCGGATGCCATGGAGATGGCGGCAGCAGTTCGAAAATGCGCCACATTTATAGAGAAAAAGATTGGAAAGCACATAGATGTCACTACTATGGCATACAACCGCCTCATGAACCATATCCGCCACATGGTATCAAGAGCCGCGACCGGAGAAAAATTAAAGGTTGATCTCAATCAGTTTATCGAGAAAAATTATCCGGAGTCATTCGCACTGGCAGGTGATATATGTAAGGAGCTTGGAAAGGACTTAAATCATGAGTTTTTGGACAATGAGACAGGCTACCTTGCCATACATATCGAGCAGATTAAGTGTGATGAGATGATAAGTGAATAAAAAATGTGAAAACCTTCCTGCATATTAGGTTATATGTGGGAAGGTTTTTTCGTGAAAAAGAACAGCACCGGAAGAAATGAATGGGGATTTGCGTAAGAAAATGGATATAACGAATGGGGATTTGCGTAAGATTATGTACAAATCTTCCTTAATGTGGTACACTACATAGTTGTATCAACAAACATCCGATACGCAAAATACATATGAAATCAATTTAAAGGAGATATATATACCATGAAACTCGGCATCGTCGGACTTCCGAACGTCGGAAAGTCTACATTATTCAACTCACTCACAAAGGCAGGAGCGCTTTCAGCAAACTATCCTTTTGCTACAATCGACCCAAACGTAGGTATTGTTTCAGTGCCTGACGAGAGAATCGTAAAGCTCGGAGAGCTCTATCACACAAAGAAGGTTACACCTGCAACAATCGAATTTGTTGATATCGCAGGTCTTGTGAAGGGAGCCAGTAAGGGTGAGGGACTTGGAAACCAGTTCCTTGCAAATATCCGTGAGGTAGATGCAATCGTTCATGTAGTCCGCTGCTTTGAAGATTCCAATGTTATCCATGTAGATGGAAAGATTGATCCGGTACGTGATATTGAGACGATCAACCTGGAGCTGATCTTCTCGGATCTGGAGATTCTGGAGAGAAGAATTGCCAAGACAACCAAGGCAGCCAGAATGGATAAGACAGCAGCGAAAGAGCTGGAACTGCAGCAGAGAATCAAAGCACATCTGGAAGACGGAAAACCGGCGA
>ENA-OOXC01001416-OOXC01001416.1-human-gut-metagenome-genome-assembly--contig:-NODE-1416-length-14320-cov-1.990466_pt1 | contig 14320 bp, 9 predicted proteins | sample MGYA00241578_ERZ501325 | MGnify/ENA primary metagenome ERZ501325 (study PRJEB25962, sample SAMEA2042737) | human gut metagenome | biome: human gut; feature: human-associated habitat; material: faeces...
ATTACGGTGGGTAGCGACAATCATCTGAATTTGGGCAACAACTTCATGCAGGAAGGTCTTGCCTACCGCATCACCCCGTTCAACACCACCCGGCTGAACGCACGCATCGACAGCGAGAAAATGTACGATAACCTGATGAACAAGTTCAAGTTCGGAGGAATCAACAACCCGGATATCTATATCGACGAGACTGTGATGCGTATGTGCCAGACCCACCGCCGTATGTTTATACAGCTGGCTACCCAGTTGATAAAAGAAGGCAAGAAAGACAAGGCGTTGAAAGCCCTTGACTACTGTTCGGAAGTAATCCCAAGCACCACCGTGCCCCACGATTACATCATGAGCAGTTCAAAAGAAATGGCCGACGATTATCTGGCGTTAGGTGAAAAAGAAAAGGGAGAAGCCATTCTGAATGATCTGGCAAACAAATCGGTGGAATACATCACCTGGTACCTGAGTCTGAATGACCAACGTCTGCAAGGTTCATACGAGGACTGTCTGCGCAATTTCTATATTCTGGATGAAATCAACAAGAGCCTTGCCCGCGCAAATGCTGCCGGCGGTGTACAAGGTGAAGGCGAACAACAGAATAAATCGGATATGGCAAGCCACTATGCCAAGAAGTTTGAAGAGCTCTATGAGGTGTTCAACAAACGTGTAGGCGGCGGAGCAGGCAGAAAGTAAATAAAAGGTGTGGATTCTGCGGTGAATCCACACCTTTATATTTGTATAACCAACAAAAGCACACACATTCATGTTTATAGAACAACCCCCGCTGATACTCCGCTGGCTTTATCCACGCGCTTTCTGGCGAATGGACAAGAATGAAAAAGCGGTCTATCTGACTTTCGATGACGGGCCGATTCCCGAGATCACACCGTGGGTACTCGATTTATTAGACAAGTACAATATCAAGGCTACCTTCTTTTTGGTGGGCGACAATGTGCGCAAGCATCCCAAGGAATTCCAGATGATTGTAGAACGAGGACATCGTTTGGGAAATCATACTTTTAACCATATCCGGGGATTCGAATACCGAAGCAAGAACTATCTGGCCAATACGGACAAAGCAAACGAGCTGATCCATACCAACCTGTTCCGTCCGCCACATGGCCACATGCGCTGGATGCAGTACATGGTGCTGCGGCATAAATACCAGATCGTAATGTGGGACTTGGTTACCCGTGACTATAGCAACAAGCTGAATGGAAGACAGGTACTGAGGAAGGTAAAACATTATGTGAGGAATGGCTCCATCATTACTTTCCATGACTCCATCAAGGCAGAGAAAAACATGAAATACGCCTTGCCCCGGGCCATAGAATGGCTGTTGGAACAAGGCTATGAATTCAAGGTATTTGACTGATAAAGCCAAATACCTTGAGTTATTTATTTAGTATATGTAAACCCCAGTTTATTCAACCCATTCTGTACATCGGGATGGCTCATAAACAGTTTCCATAACAATCCCGAACGATAATTCTCTATCATCACTGCTATAGGGCCCTGGTCAATAGCCAGATAACGTTTCGGATACCAGTTATCCGTTTCACTGAAAGCATCATAAAAGCCATACGGGCCGAATACTTTCTCACCCATTCCATACAGATGACGCATTACCTGCAAAGAATATTCAGGAGTATAGACAATAGAGGATAAAGCGGCAGTCGGAGAGATCACTCCCAAATCTTCTTTCTCATTAGGAGCATGTGCCGCATAACCGTTTACCGAATAACTGGCAGTCAATCCCCAACAATCCGGGCCAAAGCCGGTATAATGCTTGGGATTACGGATGCAGTAGGCACGGTTGACCAAGGTAAGATTACGCATTTCATTGAAATAACTGGGACAATATTTATCCTGCAAACCATTGGGATTCATGCCCAGAAAAGAATATTGCGCCCAGAACAACGGTCCTGCTTCCGTACCCTGATAACGAAGATGTAATTTAATCCCCTCTACCGTATGAGGAGAAACAATCTGTCCATTCTGTGCCCAGCCCTCATTATAAACCGTGGCAGGTATCCCATGAGTAGGAGAAGCAGCAGCCAGAATATACATAATCATACATTCATTGTATCCATGCACCGGAAAGTTCATGGCCCAGCCATCTGTGGGGCTCCAATGCCAATAAAGCACATTTTGCCCGTTCTGACGGTAAAAGTTCCAGTCTACCTCACGCCACAATTTATCAATACGTGCCGCCAACTCTTTTTCATCCGAAGTGCCATTTACATAATATTGATGCACAGCCAGCAAGCCTTGCATCAAAAAAGCAGTTTCCCCCAGGTCACCGCCATTATCTTTGGAACCGAAAGGCAATACTTTACCTGTCTCACCATTCCACCAGTGAGGATAAGCCCCATGAAAACGGTCGGCTTTCTCAAGGAAAGTCACAATCTTGTCCATTCTTTCGAGCCCTTCCTGCCGGCTCACATAGCCCCGGTCTATACCGGACAGAATAGCCATGATGCCAAAACCACTTCCTCCCGAGGTTACCACCTCGGGCCCTCCTGCGGGATATACATTATCTATACCAAGCACAAGATGGATTCAGAGCAGATGATGATCAGTCCCAGAAATATTGGAAAGTACGACGCTGGACAGTATCCATCAAAGCATCATCGGAAAGCGTGTCGGACGCCGATGCCGGACGCTTGTCAGAAGAAGCTGCCGGCTTGTTTTTACAAGCCAGCAATGAGAAAAGCAGCAACACCGCTGCACATAAGGGAATTCTTTTCATTTTTTCACAGGTTTAGGTTAGTGCAGCACAAATGTTGCTGTTTTCACATGCTGGCTGTCCGTACCAATCATCAAATCGAAAGCTCCGGGTTCGGCCACGTATTGTAACTCGTAATTATAATATTTCAATAAATCGGGAGTAATCTTGAAGGTTATCTCACGGGATTCACCTGCTTTCAGGAATACTTTTTGGAAACCTTTCAGTTCTTTTACAGGACGGGTACTTTCAGCTACCTTGTCACGGATATACAACTGCACTACTTCCGCACCATCCCTGCTTCCTGTATTTGTCAGTATCACTTTAGCTGTCAGACTTCCGTCCATAGGCATTGAAGTACGGTCCAACGTAATATCTCCATAGTTGAAAGTAGTGTATGAAAGCCCATAACCGAATGGATAAAGCGGCTCGTTGTCCACGTCCAGATAGTTGCTACGGAATTTCTCAAACCATTTCCCTTCGTGCAGCGGACGTCCGGTATTCTTGTGGGCGTAGTACAAAGGAATCTGCCCCACATTCTTCGGGAAAGTCATAGTCAGTTTTCCACTTGGATTAATAGCGCCAAAAAGTACGTCACCAATAGCATAAGCAGCTTCGCTACCTCCAAACCATACGTTCAGAATCGCAGGAACATGAGCCTGTTCCCACTCCAACGTCAGCGGACGTCCGGTGAAAAGTACCAAGACTACAGGTTTTCCAGTTTTTAGCAGTTCCTTCAACAAAGTACGTTGTACATCGGGGATATCCAGTGAAGTACGGCTGCTGCTTTCACCGCTCATTTCTGAAGATTCGCCCAAAGCAGCTACTATGACATCGGCTTTCTGAGCTACCGTCAATGCTTCTTGCAACAGTTGGGCATCGGTACGGGCATCCCGATGAAGGCTGCGCCCGAAGAGAGTCGCCCGTTCTTCATAGGCGGCATCACTGGTCAGATTGCTGCCTTTAGCGTATGAGATGGTAGCTTTTCCGGCAGTCATCTCTTTCAAACCTTCTATCAGTGAAGGGGATTTATCCAGTATAGCGGCCACGCTCCAAGTTCCGGGCATATTGGTACGAGTATCTGCCAACGGGCCTATTACGGCAATATTACCCTGCATCTTCAAAGGAAGTACAGGTTGCACTGTGCTTCCGGACGGATTCGATCCTGCCCTATCGGTAGAAGGTTCGTTTTTCAGCAAGACAAAGCTTTCTCCGGCAATGCGGCGGGCTACGGCACGGTGTTCCGGAGTGAAGATATCACGTGCGGGACGTTTCAGATCACAATATTTATAAGGATTGGCAAATAACCCTAATTTATACTTTGCCTCCAGAATAAGACGACAGGCAGTATCAATGGTCTGCATGGATACCTTTCCTTCCTGCACCGACTGTTTCAATGTTCCTACAAAAGCATCGCTCACCATGTCCATATCTACTCCGGCATTGACAGCACGGGCAGCTACGGTTTGCAAATCACCGATTCCATGGTCTATCATTTCATAGATTCCGGTATAGTCCGTCACCACAAAGCCCTGAAAGCCCCACTGGTTACGCAGCACATCAGTCATCAACCATTTACTGGCTGTAGCCGGAATGCCATCCACTTCATTAAAGGAAGCCATCACACTACCCACTCCGGCATCAACAGCTGCCTGATAGGGGAGCATGTACTCATTGAACATGCGTTGACGGCTCATATCCACCGTGTTATAATCGCGTCCGGCCTCGGAAGCTCCATACAAGGCGAAATGCTTGACACAAGCCATTATCTCATCATTGCGTTTCATCTGGCCGCCTTGATAGCCACGCACCATGGCTTTAGCTATCTCAGCACCCAGGAACGGGTCTTCCCCACTCCCTTCCGAAACACGTCCCCAACGGGGATCCCGGCTGACATCTACCATCGGACTGAAAGTCCAGGAGATACCATCCGCACTGGCCTCAATGGCCGCAATACGGGCCGATTCCTCAATGGCTTTCATATCCCAGGTACATGACAAGCCTAAAGGGATGGGGAAAATCGTTTCATAACCATGAATCACATCCATACCAAACAGTAGAGGTATCCCCAGACGGCTCTCTTTCACAGCCAGTTCCTGCACATCCTTGATACGGGCAACTCCTTTCAAGTTAAACAGTCCTCCTACTTCACCCCGTTTTATACGGGCTGAGATATCGCTGCTCTTTGCCTGTCCCGTAGTGATTTCACCGGTAACGGGCAAGTTCAACTGGCCTATCTTTTCTTCCAAGGTCATCTTTTTCATCAAATTATCAATGAAACGATTCATATCCTGAGGTGATTTCTGCGCATGCACACTCAGGGTGGCAAATAGCAGCATGGGAGCCACTTGCTTCATTCTTTGAAATATTCTATTCATCATCTTAAATAATGTGCTAATGTGTCAATGTACTCATAAGCCTATTGACATATTGAATAATTATAAATAATCAGGATTCTGTTTCAGCACTCCTTTCGACTTGTCTATTTCATCTTGCGGTATAGGCAAAAGTGCATTCTTCGGTTGATAATTCAACTTACCTGCCGCATGAAGAACTTGCTCGGCGATTCCCCAACGTACCAAATCATAGAAACGGTCGAATTCCAGTCCTAATTCCACCCTACGCTCGTGTCGGATTGCTTCACGCAATACCGATTGGTCCAAAGAAGTAATTTCAGGTAGTATATCCGGATTACCGCCACGCGCACGGGCACGCACCATCTCCAAATCCTTTTGCGCTTCCGAAGTATTACCTAACTCGTTTGCTGACTCCGCTGCCATTAAAACGACATCCGAGTAGCGGATCAGCCGGATATTCACCCAAAAGCCTTTATTGGTAAACTCCTGGCGCAATGCCGGATTGGTATAGGCTTTCTTGTTGAAGTAAGCACCTTCTGCCTGCGACACCGGGGACTCTCCGTATGGCGTATTGGTATTCTCCGGAGTAACAGGGTCGGAATCACTCTTACGGAAATAAAGCAAGGTGGCATCCTTACGGGGGTCACCAGGCTCAAAAGCCTCCGCCATCAGTTCGGTAGCCATGTGCCATCCCCAACCCAAATCCCATTTTCCGGAACCACGAATCCCCTGTACTTCACAGAATTGGCTTCCTATCTTATCACTTTGCGGCAAGGCGGCTGTAGACAAGCACTGCAACTCAAACACCGAACCACCGCTGTTCTCTCCCTCGTCAGTAAAAATCTTATCGTAAGGGGTATCCAGATTATAAATTCCTTTTCCCATTACATCCGAGGCTGCTTTGTACATATTCTGCCAATCATTGCGCATCATATAGGTACGGGCATGCAGGGAACGGGCAGCTCCCCACGTCAGACGTCCCAAATAGGCAGCCGGCCACTGTTCGGGAAGCAAATCTTCCGCATCTTTCAAGTCCTTGTCTATCTGTTCATAAATTTTGTCTACCGTTGTTTTGGGTACATTAGCCTCCGAAGCTTCATTTACCTTAAAGGTAACCAATGGAACCTCCCCGAAGGCTCGCACTAAATTAAAGTAACAGTAGGCACGGAAAAATAACGCTTCTCCTTTATTATAGAGGTCATTCTCTTCTGTCAGATGACCGGTCTCAATGGCATCCACCACCTCATTGCATTGATAAATAATCGCATAATTCTGACTCCAATAGGCCTTTATCAACCCATTGCTGGCATTGTACTGAAAATCATCATACATTGCCGCCTGTTCCGACCCGTCACTGGAAATACTTCCTTTCTCCGAATCTTCGGAACGGAAACAATGAATAGCGAATGCGGGAGTTCCTGCAGTAATATTGAAATTACGCATCATGGTATAGATGTTGAATATCTTTCCTTCTGCCAATGCACCGGGATTATCATCCTCCGTGAACTGACCTTGAGGACTGCGGTCAAGGAAATCATTACAACCGGTAAAGGCCAGGATTCCTCCAATCGCCCAAATGTATAGTATATATTTACTTCGTTTCATAATCAATCAAAATGTAATATTGAGTCCAAATGTATAAATCGCAGGTACCGGATAACTTCCATTATCCACACCAAAAGCAATGGCAGAACCACCAAACTCAGGGGTGTAGCCGGTATTATGTTTCCAAGTTTTCAGGTTCTGAATATTGAAATAGGCTTTCAAAGCCTTCAAACCGATTTTGGATATCAGGGCCTTATCAAAAGTATAGCCCAATTGCAGGTTACGTATACGGAAGAAACTGCCGTCTTCTACATAATACTCCGAATTTTCAAAGTTAATGGCATGACCGGTATTTAGGACAGGTTGTGTATTGGATGTACCTTCGCCGTGCCAACGGTCCAGACGCTGCTCCATATAGTTGAACTGCGCCCAATTGTAATTGTCCCAAGTACGGTAAATCTGATTACCGCCCTGTCCCATCATGTCAATACCCAGTTCCCAACCTTTATAGGAAACACCTAATGAGATTCCATAGGTAACATCCGGAGTAGGATCACCAATCAAAGTACGGTCTGCCGGTGTAATCTCACCATCCCCATTCACATCGGCGAACTTCAAATCACCGGGAGTCACTGTAGCCAATGTATTCTTGGGCGAAGCATCAATATCGGCCTGTGACTGATAAACACCATCTACCTTATATCCATAGAAGAAACCGATGGGATAACCCGCCATAGTATAGCTCTGGCTCTTGTCTCCGGCAATAATGGAATAGCCGTCTTGTACCAGACTCTTCACCTTATTCTTGATAGTAGTCAGGTTGAATCCCACATTATACCCCCAATCGCCAATCTGATCCCGCCAAGTGGCAGACAATTCCACTCCTTTATTCTCTATCTGCCCCAGATTTCCTATTCCGGGAACGGTTCCGGAAAGTCCGGGAACCTTTGCCAGCAGGTCTTTCGTATTCTTTTTATAATAAACTCCTTCCACATGCAGGCGGTTGCGAAACATATTCGATTCAAAGCCTGCTTCCCAAGCTTCCACTTTTTCCCATCTAAGGTTCGCATTAGGCAAATAAGCCAACTGATAGCCCGGATAGATGGTGGACGGATTGCCAAACACAGCTCCAAAAGCATTTTCAAGCAACGGCTCAGCCGGATAAGCAGTATCCAGATTCTGATTGCCCAACGTACCCCAGGAACCTTTCAACTTCAACATATCCAACCAAGAAATGTCTTTCATAAACTCTTCTTCGGTCATCAGCCATCCGGCACCTGCCGAGTAAAAGTTCTGCCATTGGTTGCCCGTATACGAAAAAGCCGAAGAACCGTCCCGACGGAAAGACCCGTTGAACAAATATTTTCCTTTGTAATTATAAATCACACGCCCCAGAAAAGAAACAGTAGTACGTTCCCACTGTGTACTTCCATTGGTAGCTGTGGCCAAATCACCAATACTGACGAACCATTTATCGGGATTATCGGGAATAACCAATCCAATACCTTGCCCACGGGCGGCATCCAGACGGCTGAGAGAATTGTAATAAGTAGTGAAACCGGCGGTTGTCGTCAGATTATGGTCGCCAAAACTATTTGTATAAGTCAGCACATAATCACTTTGCACCTTCGTTTCATTCTCCTTGAACTGGCTCACTTCAGTCTTACCCGTTCCCAGTGTAGCCACATTTCCTTTCACTGTGTTATCATATACCTTGATAATCGGCTGATAGGTACGCCCGTTATTCGAACCGTAATCCATAGAGAACACAGCCCTGAAATTAAAATGTTCCAGAAAATCCACCTCTCCATAAATGTTACCTGATGCACGATAATTCTCTGCGCGAGTGGTGTTGGCTTTTAAATCCACATCCACCATCGGATTCATCATCTGTGCTTTCTGAAACTCCGGCAACGCCGCATACAACTGATATTCTTCATTGAATACAGGAGCTATAGGAGTGGTACGGACAGCATTCAGGACTGATTTACTATCAGCAGGCAGCATACGTGCTCCGTTAAACTGAAACCCGACCTTTATCTTATCGGTTATCTTATACTCATTGCTGGCATTCAAGGTGATTTTGCTGAACTTCTCGTGCTTTATATTTCCTTGTTCGTATGAGTATCCCATCCCCAGATAAAAACTATGTTTTTCAGAAGCTCCTGTCACACTGATATTATTATTGGTAATGAAGCCATTCTGAAGCACTTCATCCTGCCAATCGGTATCAGCATTCCAACCGGAAAAATCAAAAGCGGGATTCTTTTCATTAACAAGCTGCTCACTATACAATTCTTTGAACTGAGAAGCATTCACCATCTTGATTCTGTCCACCACATGTTTCCAGCCGAATGAGGTGTTGATATTCACCAAAGTCTGCCCCTCCTTAGCCTTCTTTGTAGTGATAATGATAACCCCATTAGCTCCACGCACACCGAAAATAGCCAATGAAGACGGGTCTTTCAACACTTCCATAGACTCAATATCCTCGGGATTCAGAAAGTTAATGTTATCATTGAACAAGCCGTCGACAATGTAAAGAGGTTTGTAGCCGTTAATGGAGTTCGTTCCACGTACACGGATTTCGGGGTCCGAGCCTGCTTGTCCCGAGTTGATAATCTGCACACCGGCTACCTTTCCCTGCAAGGAAGACAAGGGATTTGTAGAAGGTTTATTAGCGATTTCGGCTCCCTTGATATTCGTGATAGAGCCGGTCAAGTCACGCTTCTTCGCACTACCGTAACCTATCACTACTGTTTCAGCCAGCATTTGTGAGTCCTCTTTCAGTTGTACATTTATCACATGCTGGCTGCCTACTTTCACATCTTGCTTCACCATTCCCACGTACGAGAATTCCAGTACATTGTCGGGTGAGGCGGTAATACTGTACTTCCCATCTATGTCGGTAATCGTACCATTGGAAGTACCTTGAATCACTACGGATGCTCCAATCAGAGGTTCATTGGTCGAATCGGTTACCGTTCCGGTCACTGTCTTCTCCTGAGCAAACAGCGACGTAGTCATCAACAGCAGACAGACTAAAGCACTAAAAGTCCTCAATCCCTGCCGCCCATGTTGTAAAGGTTTAGGTTTATTGTCCATTGCATTTTCTATTAACAAATAAATAACTAGTTTAATTTCTTATATTGCAATGAAACAAAAGGAACCGGAAAAAGATGTTTAAGACGAGAGAATTAACACTTTAACATCCCATGAAAAAAAGTTACCCGAAGAGCATGTGCTCCTCGGATAACTTTTATTATTCTTATATCACCATTCTATGGTACATGGACCACCAAGGGATTACGTACCTTCTGAGCGTATTCTTCCAAATATTTGTTCCAATCGGTATCGGCTTCGAAACCATATTTGCTCCAGCCTGATCCCCAATAATAAATATACTCGGAACCCGGTTCATAATCACTGACCGACAACACATGACCCAAAGCACCTCCACGTTCTTTCTGCTCTTTTTCGGAGAACATTTGGGGCAGCGCTCCTTTTATATTAGCCGGAAATACAGCACCTATATAAATCACTCCATTGTTATTGGCTGCATTCTCTGTAGAGTCCGCATAGGCTATATAACCTGCATTTGCATCAAAACTATACCCCGTAGGATTCTGTTTGTGCAATACAATGCCGGTCACCACCGGAGTGATTTCCTGCAAATTGTCAAAAGAAACCACAGTCTTGTTCAACTGCGACCCCTTGTCCAAAGAAATGATACGCGTTTCTATCACACTTGAATCCCCTTTTACAACCAACGGATTATAGACCAACTTAGCTGTGAATCGGAGCGGACCGTTATCCAAGATTTCACAATCCTTGTAACAATAGGGATAAACAATGGTACTATCGGGGAATAAAGCAGCTGTTCCTCCACCCAGAGTCGGGCCCACTGCATAGCAGTCCATTCCGTTTCCATGATCTACATGATAAGAAATACCCCGGTTCAAGTCACCGTCATAACGATCCTCCACTACCGGTTCGGACACACTTTTAGTCCAGATATCATAACCAAAGGCACGCTCGCCCTTCTCCTGCAAAGCAGGACCGTATGCACGATAAGCGGCACGGTCATTCTCCCATGCCACATCATCCAGACGTTCGGGATATTGACGCCCGCAAGCAACCACATCCACCGGCTGCGGAGTTCCTTCTGCAATTGTATAAACAGCCGAGGCATCCCCTTTCACCGAAGCAGGAAAGATAAGCATATCATCGTATGTTATCTGATAAGGTACTTCAAGCCCGTTCTCGTCCAATACGATAACCTGTGCCGTATCGGGTAATTGTAGTTTGCCTGTTATTTCAGCCATAGAGATTTCCACCATTTCCCCATTTCTGTCAATGGAAAGCGGATTGGTTATAGTGACAGTCACCGGCTCCTTTTGCGAACAGGAAAACATAGCTAACGCCGTTGCGACTGCTAAAAAGATTTTTCTCATACTATTTATTGTTTGTCGAACTGAAAGACAAAAATACAAAGAATCTGCAAGTATCAACAAAGACACAAGCAGATTCTTTCTATTTATATCTACTAATTATTTAGGCTGCTTACCAATGTAGGCCAGAATACCGCCATCTACATAGAGAATATGGCCATTGACGGCATTAGATGCTTCGGATGCAAGGAATACAGCAGGACCAGTCAATTCCTGCGGATCCAACCAGCGGCCGGCCGGAGTCTTGGCACAGATGAATGTATCAAACGGATGACGGCTTCCATCGGGCTGGATTTCACGTAACGGAGCTGTTTGCGGAGTAGCGATATAGCCCGGACCGATACCATTACACTGAATATTGTATTCTCCGTATTCAGAACAGATGTTACGAGTCAACATCTTCAAACCACCTTTAGCGGCAGCGTATGCAGAAACGGTTTCACGACCCAACTCAGACATCATAGAGCAGATATTGATGATTTTTCCGTGTCCTTTTTCCATCATCGCAGGCAAAACTGCTTTAGAAACAATGAACGGAGCATTCAAGTCAATATCAATAACACGGCGGAAATCGGCAGCTTCCATCTCGTGCATCGGAACGCGACGGATAATACCGGCATTGTTTACAAGAATATCAATTGTACCTACTTCCTTTGCGATAGTGGCAACCATAGCCTGTACGGCAGGCTCGTCAGTAACATCACATACATATCCGTGTGCTTTAATTCCTTTTTCAGCGTAAGAAGCCAAACCTTTATCCACCAATTCCTGATTGATGTCGTTGAAACAGATGGTTGCACCTTGTTCTGCAAAAGCAGATGCAATAGCAAAACCGATACCATAAGAAGCGCCTGTTACAAGAGCTACTTTACCTTCCAAAGAAAAATTCAAATACTGATTCATGATACTTATATTATTAAATTAATGAAGTTATATGATTTATTTCAAGTCTGTAATCAATGAGAAGTCCTGATCACCGTAATCCAGATTCTCTCCACCCATACCCCAGATAAAGGTATAGTTGTGTGTTGCCGCCGCACTATGGATAGACCATTCGGGAGACAAGACTGCCTGATCGCCTTTCATCCATATATGACGGGTTTCATCCACTTCTCCCATAAAATGGCAAACAGCGTGTTCATCGGGCACTTCGAAATAGAAGTAGGCTTCCATACGGCGGCTGTGCACGTGCGCCGGCATGGTGTTCCACACACTTCCCGGTTTCAGTTCGGTCATTCCCATCTGCAACTGGCAGGTAGGCAATACCTGACTGACCAGCATCTTGTTGATGCAACGATGGTTGGACCCTTCCAATGAACCCATTTCAGCAACGATGGCATCTGCCTTGGTCACTTTTTTATCGGGATAGTTACGATGAGCGGTAACAGAGTTAAAATAGAATTTGGCAGGATTTCCGGCATCTTTACTTTCAAAAGTCACTTCCCGGTCTCCCGAACCCAGATAAAGCGCTTCTTTATAATCCAGTTCGAACACGGCATCTCCGGCTTTGACCACACCGGGACCGCCCACATTGAAGATCCCCATTTCACGGCGGGTAAGGAAATAAGGCGCTTTCAACGGATCGATAGCCTCCAGCTTCAATACCTCCCCTACGGGTCTGGCTCCTCCTACAATCATGCGGTCATACATGGAATAAACCATGTTCACCTCATTGTCCGAAAATACTTTTTCTATTAAGAAATCCCGTCGTATCCTTTGAGTGCCATAGCTTTTGGCATCTTCGGGATGCGCGGCATAACGGATTTCATAATTTGTCTTCATAAGCAGCTATTTTATGTTTTTATAGTATTCCGAATTATTTCGACTTGGGCAAAGTTACGAAACAATCTTGTTCCGATGCTGCAAAAATCGTTCAGAATAGGTATAAATTTTGTCCTATTATATGCAAAATCTGCTACTTAATACGTTTCAGAACACTCAAAAACTCAAAATCAACGAGATAAAATATCACAAAACTTATCTTGAAACGCACGCGCCCGGCTTAATTTCAGTACGTTTTGGTTAATGATAACAAAGGCCAATTGATGTCCATTAGCAGCTTTTACATACCCTGCCAGTGAACTGACCCCGGTTACAGAACCGGTTTTTGCATGCACATTTCCCCGAGCCTTGGTCTGTTTCATCCGATTTTGTAAAGTACCGTCCACTCCTGCTATGGGCAGAGACTCATAGAAAGGAAGAAAAACTTCCCGATGATAATAGGCATACTTCAAATACTCCAATAGTAAACGTGGAGAGATATAATTATAAACGGAAACACCGCTACCGTCCGCTATCTTATAGTTCTCCGGATTAAACCCTAAAGCTGTTTTCATAAAGGCGTGAATGGCATCGGTTCCATCTTCTCCCGTCACCCGTTTATGCAGGGAACGCTTGGCAGCCAAATGATAAAACATCGATTCGGCGCACAAGTTATCACTTTTCTTCAAAGCTCTTTCCAACACTTCCTTGAGTGGTCTTCGGACGGTATAAAGCGTAACTATACTGTCGGCCGTTACAGGACAATCGGCATACGTGCAGGTTCGCGCTTCAATTCCTTTGCTGCGCAAACGGCTGACAAAGGTATGAAAAAAGAAATCTTTGGAAGTATATACATTCAATTTCTCAGTATAGGGATAAGAAACATTTCCGGAAACGGTAATGATATTGCCATTGCTGAGCCAGTTACGAGTGATTTTCAGCTTTCCAGCTTGTGGATTACGGCTCACCCCGTGATTATGAACTTGATAATAATCGGAAGCCGGCGTACAAACAACTTGGGGCAACGAGTCCTTCTGAGCAGGAGAGACCGATACATCCACGCAGCCCCTATTCAGCATGAGAGGGGAAAGATAGGGCTGGAAGGAATAAGGAGTATCGTCCCAACACCAACCGGAACCCCAATAAACTGAGTCTGTCATGGAAACATCCGCTGCAAGGGTATCTGTCACATAACGGATGCCTTGACTTGCCAACGCATCTACCAGACGGTCCAGATCCTCGTCCATAAATTCCGGATCAAAACCGCCTATCAGATACAGACTGCCTTTCAACGTGTCATTTTCTATTTTTCCACGATAACGAAGACTGGTATCCATGGTATAATCTGCTCCCAGTTGTACCAAGGCGGTAACCGAAGTGATTATTTTCTCAACAGAAGCAGGCCGGTATAGTTTATCGTCCTGATAACGGTAAACGGATTTCCCGGTGGTCAGATCGAATACGGCAATACCCACTTCGGATGTTTT
>ENA-OOXC01001419-OOXC01001419.1-human-gut-metagenome-genome-assembly--contig:-NODE-1419-length-14312-cov-3.752052_pt1 | contig 14312 bp, 16 predicted proteins | sample MGYA00241578_ERZ501325 | MGnify/ENA primary metagenome ERZ501325 (study PRJEB25962, sample SAMEA2042737) | human gut metagenome | biome: human gut; feature: human-associated habitat; material: faeces...
GACAGGCATACAGAATAGATCAGCGTATCAACAGCAAGATGGAGCAGATAGCTTCGCTGAACCTGCTTGCGCAGAAAGCTACCACGGTTTTCAACGATATGCCCGGCAACTCCACCCGCAATATCCACCGTATGGAGGACGTCATAATCAAAATTGTAGATATGGAGAGTGAGATAAACGCTGACATTGACAACCTGGTTGACCTCAAAAAGGAGATTGCCGGAGTGATTCGCGGTGTTTCAAATCTCGAATATCAGACCTTACTTGAACTGCGGTATCTGTGTTTCAAGACCTGGGAGCAGATAGCCGTTCAGATGGGATACGGTATAGATAATATCTACAAAATGCACCACAAAGCAATGCGAGAGATTGTTGTTCCGGAAACTTTACAGTAAAATCAACTATTTTACAGTGGCCCCTTTGTGGTATGATATAATCAGCAAAAAAGAAAAGAGATGACCCAAATGCCCAGACGACCACAGCGCCCCTGTTCCTACCCCGGCTGTCCCAACAGATGTGACGGACAGTACTGCGAGGAACACTCAAAGCAGATGAACCGCCGCTATAATAAATTCGTCCGCCCTGCCGACAGCAACAAAAAGTACGGCAGAGCATGGCGTGAGATACGAAAGCGGTATGCAACGGCTCACCCACTGTGCGAGATTTGTTTGAAAGAGGGTCGGCTCAATCCTGTTGAGGAGGTACACCATATCGTTCCCGTGTCACGCGGCGGCACAAACGAGTTCAGCAATCTGATGTCGCTGTGCCAGTCATGTCATACGAAAATACATCACGACCTCGGGGACCGGTAAACTGCAATTTTTATACCTTCACCAATTTATCCGCCCAGTCGGCAGGAAAAGCAAGATGATAAAGTTCAATGTCATCTTTATATTCCTCGAATAATGCCTCAAGGTTTGGTAAAAACTCATTATTCCATTTTTCATTAGATGGATAAAGAGATTTTACAGACAGAACAGTTCCCCACAATCGCCTTTTTTCTGCATCAGAAATACTAAATCCTGAAGGCATAGCAGTAAAAATTCTGAAATAAAGCCTACCATAGTGAGCGCAAATATTCCTTAGATCGGTGCAGCATCTCAACCAGCTTACCATTTCTTTATATTGTGCTCCTGCAAATTCCTTTTTGTCAGCCGTAGTCAAATCATTATAGAAGTATGAAAGCATACCAAAGGTAAAAAGTTCACAAATAACCCAGAGTGGAAATTTTCCTTCATAATGTTCAATGTGGTGCTTTACAAAAAGGACTTTTTTATTGTTTTCGATTTCACGATTTATGTTATCGTTAAATTTCACGGCGTCATGTTTAGGATTGAAAGAGGATTCATCAAGGTATCCCAACGGTCCGTATTTTTTCGAATGAAAATACGAAAGACGCGACCGTAAGCTTACCTCAATTACTTCAATTGCTGTAAACAGTAAGTCGCGAAGTTTTCTGTCAAATTCATAAATATGATACACTCTTTCAAGTGTTAAATTTTCTTTGTACTTTCCGATTTCTGTTTTAAACGGAAGAAAATAAGCAGACAAACGATAATAACCTGTGTTTTCCAATATCTTTTCGCACAATGTATCATTGTTGATAATACATCCTCTGCTCCTCAGTTTCTCAATCTGCTCTTGATATGTAAGGTGCTGTTTAACCTCGCTCATATAAAATCTCCCTAATAAAAAAATGTCTCCCCTGGGGCACATCGTTGAGAGGTGCGGGGAGTCCTGTTATTTATATTATACTCACTATTTGTAAAAATGTCAATAGGTAAACCGAAATTTTACTACCGCCCTGGGGCGGTCAAAATCTCTACAAGCAGTACCTCGGACAGCGGCCCGGGGCTTCGTGCGCAAAAACCGGGGTTCAAACGGGGTATTAAACCATGAATATATTTTCGGACGGTGCGAACCGTCCTTTTTTCTTGTCCTGCGGAGGTGAAATCATGGCTAAGGACGGCACAAACAGAGGCGGCAGACGGGTACGCGCCGGAGATAAACCCGCTCCTGCCGCAGAGAAAAAGCAGAAAGGACTTCCGGTGAAAATCATAAGCAACGATATTCCTGCGCTCGACACTGCGGAACTTGAAGCGGTCGACCTGCCGGAGGGTGCTGCGCTTAACGGCACGGATATGCCGAAGCCAAGCGACTATCTGTCGGCTCGGCAGAAGAACGGTGTTCCGCTCGGCGCTGACGATATTTACCGTGAAACTTGGTTGTGGCTTAAACAAAGGAGCTGTGAGAACCTCGTAAACAAGCGGCTCATCGAAGCCTACTCCCAGGCATACGCAAGATACATTCAATGCGAGGAAGCAATCAGCACTTACGGCTTGCTCGGCAAGCACCCGACCACGGGCGGCGTTATTGCTTCGCCGTTCGTGCAGATGTCGCAGCAGTTTCAGAAGAACGCAAATCTCATCTGGTATGAAATTTACGGAATAGTCAAGGAGAACTGCACCGAGCCTGTCGGTGATGATCTGAATGATGCTATGGAACGGCTCTTGCGTTCCAGGAAAGGATAACGCTATGTCAAAGGACACAATAGATTTTTTCAGAGAACTAAAAGGCAGCCGTCCGAACCTTACAGTACAGCAATACCGAACAATTAAGGGACAGGCTGTAAAAGGCAATATTGCGGATGCTCGAAAGGGTCTGCACAAGGTTCTGAAAAGGAGAAACGTCAGATGAATACGACCAGTGAAATGCAGCTTGTCCAGATAGATAAGCTGATACCATACGTCAACAATGCCCGAACCCACTCGCCGGAACAGTTGAACAAGCTCCGTTCCTCGCTGCGTGAGTTCGGCTTTATCAATCCCGTTATCATCGACAGGGATTTCAATGTCATAGCAGGTCACGGAAGAATTCTCGCCGCCAAGGCAGAAAATATCTCCGAAGTGCCTTGCGTGTTCGTGGATTATCTTACGCCCGCTCAGAAGAAAGCGTACATAATCGCAGACAACCGAATGGCTCTTGACGCGGGCTGGGATGAGGAAATGCTGAAAGTTGAAATCGAAGCATTGCAGGCTGACGATTTCGACCTCGGTCTGACGGGCTTTGATGAAAAGGAACTCGCCGCATTCTTTGACGAGGATTCCGATACCAAGGACGATGATTTTGATGTTGACGCAGAGATGGAAAAGCCTTGCATGACAAAGCCCGGTGACCTCTGGCTGCTCGGTAATCACAGACTTGTCTGCGGCGACAGTACGAAACCAGAAACTTACGAGTTCCTTATGGACGGCAAGCAGGCAAATCTTGTGGTTACCGACCCGCCGTACAATGTGAATTATGAGGGTTCGGCGGGAAAAATCAAGAACGATAACCTCGAAAACGAGAAGTTCTATCAGTTCCTGCTTGACGCTTTTACTTGCATGGAGAAAGCTATGGCGAACGATGCAAGCATCTATGCTTTCCACGCAGATACAGAGGGTCTGAACTTCCGCAAAGCGTTTGCTGACGCGGGATTTTACCTTTCCGGAACGTGTATCTGGAAGAAGCAGTCGCTTGTTCTCGGCCGCTCGCCGTATCAGTGGCAGCATGAGCCTTGTCTGTTCGGTTGGAAGAAAAACGGCAAGCACCAGTGGTATTCCGACCGCAAGCAGACGACAATATGGGAGTTCGACAAGCCGAAGAAAAACGGCGACCACCCCACAATGAAGCCGATACCGCTCATTGCGTATCCGATAAAGAATTCAAGCATGAGCAACTGTATCGTTCTCGACCCATTCGGCGGCTCGGGCAGTACGCTTATCGCCTGTGAGCAGACGAACAGAATCTGCCACACCATCGAGCTTGATGAAAAGTTCTGCGATGTAATCGTGAAGCGGTATATTGAGCAGGTCGGCTCTGCGGAGAATGTGTCTGTGATTCGTGACGGAAAGACGATACCCTATTCCGAACTGGAGGTCACCAATGAAGAATGAACTCACGCTTGGCAGCCTTTTTGACGGCAGCGGCGGTTTTCCGCTCGGAGGAATGCTTGCTGGCATTACTCCTCTGTGGGCTTCGGAAATCGAACCGTTCGCCGTTCGGATAACAACGAAAAGGCTGCCGCAGATGAAACACTACGGAGATGTGTCCTCGCTGAACGGTGCGGAACTCCCGCCAGTGAATATAATCACGTTTGGCAGTCCGTGCCAGGACATGAGCATTGCCGGAAAACGCAGCGGTCTTGACGGTTCGCGGTCGAGCCTGTTCTATGAGGCGGTCAGAATTATAAAAGAAATGAGGTGTGCGACTGATGGAAGATATCCGAGATTTGCGGTCTGGGAAAATGTCCCCGGAGCGTTCAGTTCCAACAAGGGCGAGGATTTCCGGTGCGTCCTCGAAAGCCTGTGCAGGGTCAGGGACGAAACCGTTTCTGTTCCTAGATGTGAGAAATGGACAAACGCAGGAGAGATACTGGCAGATGGTTTCTCCATCGCATGGCGAGTACTTGACGCGCAATACTGGGGAGTACCCCAGAGAAGAAAACGCATCTTCCTTGTCACAGATTTTGATAGCGAATGCGCCGGAAAAATACTGTTTGAGTCCGAGGGCTTGTCGGGGTATTCTGCAGAGGGCTTCAAAGCGTGGCAAAGAACTGCCGCCGCTGCTGAAAGCGGCTCTGGAACGACAGGCACAATCTGTCTGAACGACCAGGGTGGCAACAGAATGGACGTGACGGAGGAAGTAACCTGCACTCTCCGAGCCGAAGCTCATCACCCACCGTGCGTGATGGAGTCCGCAGCAGGATTCTGCACGAAACACTCGGCAAAAGCGAGAGGTATCGGTTACGAAGATGAAACTTCGCCTACCCTCCGTGCCGGAACAGTTCCTGCAGCTGTTTATGAAAATCACTCGCAGGATACACGCTATACGGAGTTGCACGGTATTGCTCCTACGGTTTCTTCAACCTATGGAACTGGCGGCAACAATCAGCCGTTTGTGGTTGAAGATACTCGCTGTTTTGATGTTCGTTTCACATCTGACGGTACGAAAAACGCGCGTCAGAACTGCTATGAAACAGACACCTCACGGACGATAGATACTGGCGGTAATTCTCCCGACTCAAACCAAGGCGGCGTGGCAGTCGTAGCCGTCCAGGGTTCAATGATAGGCAGAGCCGATAAAAACGGTCCGCAAGGCAGCGGCATTAACGAGGACGTTTCATTCACGTTGAATGCTACCGACCGCCATGCTGTTGCGTTCTCGCAGGACAGCTACACAAAGTACAGCGAAAACGATAAATGCGGTGCGCTCCGAGCCGCAGGTGGAATGTACGGAGGAGGTTCTGAAACTCTTGTGTACAGCACAAGCAAGAATTCCTATCACACCGAAGCCGAAACGAATCTCGCAAATACGCTTGTGGCAAGCGACTACAAAGACCCGCCTACCGTGAATTCACCGGAATACATAGTCCGCAGGCTTACTCCAACTGAGTGCTCCCGTTTGCAGGGATTTCCCGACTGGTGGTGCGCAGATCTCGGAACGGACGAGCCGACAGATGAAGAGCTGACATTTTGGAAAGATGTGTTTGAAACTCATCGCACAATCGTTGGCAACGCAGTCAAGCCGAAGTCCGAAAAACAAATTCGTACATGGTTGAAAAATCCCCACAGCGACTCTGCCAAGTACAAGCTGTGGGGAAATGGGGTTGCTTTGCCGTGTGTTTACTTTGTGCTTTCGGGGATTGCATGGTTCAGTTCTTGCTCAAATTAGCGTTGCCCGGTTCATCACCGAGCACGATTTTTCCGTGCTTTTCTTCAAACTTTTCTATGCACTCACGAATCAGAACAATGATTTGCCCATTTGCGGAACGAGCCTCATAATCGGCAACGTAATGCAGTTTGTCGAGCATTTCATCGTCAATTCTGATGGATAAACTCTTGATAGCCATAAAACTCCTCCTGTTTATATCCGATATGTGTTTATTTTAACATCATAATGTGCTATAATGTATGGAGTGGGTTCAAAGTGCGTTCATAATGCGTTTATAAGGAGGGCGACATGAAAGTTGCTGTAATTGGTTCAAGAGGGCTGAGCGTGACTTATTTAGGCAGATATCTCCCCGAAAATACCACGGAAATCGTGTCCGGAGGTGCTAAAGGAGTAGATACTTCCGCAAGGGAGTATGCTTTGGCGCACGGAATAAAGCTGACGGAGTTCCTGCCGGAATACACAAGGTTCGGCAGGAGCGCTCCGCTGAAACGGAATATCACGATAATCGAGTATTCGGATATCGTGCTTGCATTCTGGGACGGAAAATCCAGAGGAACAAAATTCGTCATTGACAACTGCCGCAAACTCGGCGTGGAAGTCAGAGTTTACATTATAGACTAATAGTTGAGCCGTACATTGTGCATAACGCAGAATGTGCGGCTTTCTGTTAAAACCCGTTGACTTATCCCCCTATTCGAGTAAAATGTGTAGTACCGAAAGGAAATGGAGGTACATACAATGACAATTTACTACAACACGCAGGACAGAAAACCGCTTGTGAAAGCCATCAGCGAGTTCACGGGAGCGGACGCAGTTTACATGAGGACACCGACCTACGCATACCAAATCGACTATTTCACAGTGACCCGCGAGGGCAACCTTGAATTTGATGACAGAGCCGACAGTGAGGAAATCGAGAACCTGCTTGAGTTCCTTGCAGAGCGTGGATTCATTGCCGAAGTTGCCGACACAAGCGCCACAGAGCAGCCGGAAACGGCAAGCGAGGAAGTATCCGCAGACACCGACAGCGCCGAACACGGCGAATCTGTGGGGCTTACGGTGGAAGTTCCGCTTGAGGGTACTGCGGTGGATAACCTTACCAAGCTGCTCGAAGCCAAAGGCAGACTTATCCGCAGAGCCTTAGCGGTGGAGAGCCTGCCGATTGAGGTCACGGACAGCACGGTGAGGTTTCCCTGGTTCGCAGACTGCGGCGCTGACGAATGCAAGGCTTACACGCATTTCATTTCGGCGCTCTGCGAACTCGCCGCAAATGCGAAGAGGGTTACGGCTAAAGAAAAGGAAACAGACAACGACAAGTACGCATTCCGCTGCTTTCTCCTGCGGCTGGGATTTATCGGTTCGGAGTACAAGACCGAGCGGAAGATACTGCTGAGAAATCTCATAGGCTCATCGGCTTTCAGAAATGGAGGTGCTGCAAATGAAGTTTCCGAGTAAAGAAACAATCGAGCAGTACCGCCGAGAGTACCCGGTCGGCTGCCGAGTTGAGCTAATATCAGTGGACGACCCGCAAGCTCCTCCGAAAGGCACAAGAGGTACTGTACGAGGGGTTGACGATATCGGAAATCTGCTTGTCCGCTGGGATAACGGCTCCGGGCTGAATGCTGTTCTCGGTGTTGATGTAGTTCGCAAAATCCGTGGCTGATATACACGATTTCTGCGTGTGTATTTCGTTCAATATATTGTGGTAAAACCGCTTGCTATATACTCGTTTTAGAGTTAATATGTGTCTACCGCAGCAAGGACGCTGCAAGGTTGCCCCCAAAAGGCGGCACGGACGCCGCCAACCGAGGGGCAACTCAGAAAGGGAAACAAAACAACGGAGGACACCACAATGAACGCAAAAACCACAAAGCAGATTGAAGAAATGATGAACCAGACCATAGGGGTCGAGGTTGAAATGAATAATATTACAAGAACGAAAGCCGCACAGATTGCCGCCGAGTTCTTCGGAACAGGCAGACACGAGCACACCGCAGGCCGCAACGGTTACTGCACCTACTCAGCATGGGACAGCGAGGGACGCGAGTGGAAGTTCCAGAAGGACGTCAGCATTCACGGACCAGACAGCGAAAAGTGCGAATTAGTCACCCCGATACTTACCTACGCAGACATGGAAACCCTGCAGGAGCTTATTCGCAGACTGAGGAGAGCAGGCGCAAAGAGCGATGCCACAAGGAGCTGCGGAGTTCACATTCACATTGGCGCAAAAGGCCACACGGCGCAGACCTTGCGAAACCTCGCAAACATTATGGCAAGCCATGAAACCCTGCTTGCAAGCGCCTTGAACCTCGACAGAAACCGCATGAACCGCTACTGCCGCACGGTCAGCAAGGATTTCCTGGTGGAACTCAACCGCAAGAAGCCCAAAACCATGGCGGCACTTGCGGACACCTGGTACGGCAGTCAGAATGCGGATTACGGCAGGTCGGCGCACTACAACGAAAGCCGCTACCATATGCTGAACCTCCACGCAACCTTTACAAAGGGCACGATTGAATTCAGACTTTTCCAGTTTGACGCACCCTCGGGCGGCAAGCAGAACGGACTTCACGCAGGTCAGCTGAAAAGCTACATTCAGCTTTGCCTTGCGCTCAGCCAGCTTGCCAAGCAGGTCAAGACCGCAAGCGCAAATCCTCAGCAGACTGAAAATCCCAAGTACGCAATGAGAACATGGCTTTTACGGCTCGGATTTATCGGCGATGAATTTAAGACCGCAAGGGAACTTTACACCAAGCGGCTCGAGGGTGACACGGCTTTCCGCAACGGCAGGCCGCAGTAAGCAGGAATTAGCTTCCTGACCCCAACTCCCCACGCTGTGGGGCTTTTGGTGGTAGAAAGGTGATTCTTATAAACCGCACCTTTCAGAAAGGACGGATTTCAAATGAAAAAATATTACCTCGCCTATGGCAGCAACTTGAACATTCGGAAATGGCACTTCGGTGTCCTACGTCAAAACCCGTGGGGACTGCGGTAATCAAGGACTACGAACTGCTTTTCAAAGGCAGCAATACAGGCGCTTATCTCACAATCGAACCGAAGGCAGGAGCGGAAGTTCCAGTTGCAGTCTGGTCGGTCGAGCCTGCCGATGAGAAAAGGCTTGATGTTTATGAGGGTTTTCCGACCTTCTACTACAAAGCCGAACTAGAACTGCCTGTTAGATACTTCTCAGGCAAGACCGTACTCAGAAAGGCTTTCGTGTACATCATGCACGAGGAGCGACCGCTGGGCTTGCCGAGCAGTTCGTATGTTCGGACTTGCCTTGAGGGTTACAGCAATTTCGGCTTTGACGAGAGTATTCTTCTCGAAGCGCTGAACAACAGCAGGAGGGTCGCGAATGAAATCGGATAACGAAATAGGACTTCGCCCCTGTCCATGTGTTTGCCTTTAATGCGGCGCGTCCGTGCGCCGCTGGGGCAAACACTTTGCAACATCGTGTTGCACTCTGTGGGGCGCAGTACGGCGGGGTTCCCGCTCTTTCGAGAAAGTACCCCCAACACGCCTATCTGTCCCGACACGATGTCGGAAGGCTGCCCAACAAAGGCACCGCACGGACGCCGTGTCCCCAAAGGGCAGCACAACGACTGCGGCACACGGAAGGCACTCGACGCCCTCGATAAATAATCCGAGGAACAGATTATCTCTGATATCCTTTGCTGCCAACGACGAGAGTAAAATTGAAAGCGGCATAAAGTACCAACTCTGAGAGGTTTCGTTCCTCATATAGGAAGTACACTCTAATTCCAAGTAAGTAAATAAAAAGACACCACTTGTGTACTGCCAAGTGGTGTCTCTCTTGCTTTTTGTCCAACGGTCATAGCCCCAGCCAAGCCTAGTTTATGGCAGTACCCTCCGGATAATTCCAGATTAATTGTGGACCTTGATTCACGTAGCAAGAACGCGTCTCTCGCTCAAGGTCTGCTATCGTTGGACGCGAGGTGGTAAAAACACTGCTTCGAATATATTTATCAAGCGGCATCACCTCCTCAAGATAAATTATACCATAAAGTAATGCTTAATTCAATCAAGGAACATATCATGCGCAATTTAAAAAAATACACACCGACCCCCTATATGGCAGAGGGTTCCAATTACAATAAGGCGTCTGCCGATTATGCCGTCATGTTCATCGAGAGCCTGTGCCACACTAAAGGCACATGGGCCGGAAAGCCGTTTGAACTAATCGACTGGCAGGAGCAGATAATTCGCGACCTGTTCGGAACGCTGAAACCGAACGGTTACCGACAGTTCAATACGGCATACATTGAGATACCGAAGAAGCAAGGTAAATCCGAGCTTGCCGCCGCTGTTGCGCTGCTCCTCACCTGCGGTGACGGAGAAGAACGCGCGGAGGTTTACGGCTGCGCTGCCGACAGACAGCAGGCGGCTATCGTGTTTGATGTCGCAGCGGATATGGTGCGTATGTGTTCTGCGCTTTCCAAGCGAGTGAAGATTTTAGCATCACAGAAGCGGCTTATATACACACCGACCAACTCGTTCTATCAGGTGCTTTCAGCTGAAGCATACAGCAAGCACGGTTTCAATATTCACGGAGTCGTGTTTGACGAGCTGCACACACAGCCGAACCGCAAACTGTTTGATGTAATGACCAAAGGCTCCGGTGACGCTCGAATGCAGCCGCTGTATTTCCTTATAACCACAGCTGGAACTGATACTCACAGCATTTGCTACGAAACGCACCAGAAAGCCAAAGATATAATCGATGGTCGGAAAATCGACCCTACTTTTTATCCTGTAATTTATGGCGCTGACGAATCCGATGACTGGACAGACCCGAAAGTGTGGAAAAAGGCAAATCCTAGCCTTGACATTACGGTCGGCATTGACAAAGTAAAAGCCGCCTGCGAATCTGCCAAGCAGAATCCAGGCGAGGAGAACGCTTTCCGTCAGCTCCGTTTGAATCAGTGGGTAAAGCAGGCGGTTCGTTGGATGCCGATGGAGAAATGGGACAATTGTGCATTCGCTGTAGACGATGACGAACTGGAGGGGCGCGTCTGCTACGGCGGGCTTGACCTTTCTTCTACAACAGATATTACAGCTTTTGTTCTTGTTTTTCCACCGCTTGACGAAGATGACAAATACATCATTCTGCCGTATTTCTGGATTCCAGAAGATAATCTGACTCTGCGCGTGAACCGCGACCATGTCCCCTACGATGTGTGGGAGCGACAGGGTTATTTGCAGACCACCGAGGGAAATGTGGTTCACTACAGCTTTATTGAGAAATTCATCGAACGGCTCGGTGAGCGTTTCAATATCCGTGAGATAGCCTTTGACCGTTGGGGCGCAGTTCAGATGGTGCAAAACCTCGAGAGCATGGGCTTTACAGTCGTGCCGTTCGGACAAGGTTTCAAGGATATGTCACCTCCGACAAAAGAACTGATGAAACTGGTGCTTGAACAGAAAATTGCCCACGGCGGTCACCCGGTTCTGCGGTGGAATATGGACAATATTTACATTCGCACCGACCCCGCCGGAAACATCAAGGCTGATAAGGAAAAGTCCACCGAGAAGATTGACGGAGCTGTGGCAACAATTATGGCTCTCGACCGCGCTATCCGCTGCGGGAACGACCACGGGGCGAGTGTTTATGATGAAAGAGGAATACTTTTTATCTGATGCGTATAATCTTATTGACAAAGTAGCATAATTGTGATATAATATGACTACCAACATGGGAGGTGTTTTTTATGACAAATTCTATTTCAATAAGACCGTCAAAGGACATTCGCACTAATTACGCTCAGATTTCCGCACTTACAAGGGATAACCCGGTAGCAATCACGGTTAACGGCAAGGAGGATACTGTACTTCTGAGCCATGAGGATTATCAGCAGACAATGCACTATATTTCCGAGCTTGAAGAAAAACTTGCTCTGTATGCTCACCTTGCGCAAAGCATGGATGATATAAGGCTTGGAAGAGTCCACAGCGCTGATGATGTATTCAACGATTTATTAAACGACCTGGAGAACCTTGATGTATGAATTGCAGAGTAATATTCACTGATACGGCAGAAGCTGATCTTCGCGATATAGCCTTTTATATTGCAAAGCAGTCAAAGGATAAGAATATTGCGATCCGTTTTGTAAACAAGCTAAGAGAAAAATGCAAAAATCTCGAAATACTGCCGGAAAGCGGCTCGCTACCCAAGGAAAGGATTCTTGTGAGTAACGGATATCGTTTTCTTATTCATGATAATTACCTCATGTTTTATTATTATGTCAAGGAAGAAAACACGGTATACGTTAATGCGGTTTTCAACGCAAAGCGAGATTATACTCGCGTGATGAAAAAGTTTATATAACACAACAGAATAATTGTTAAGCATTTGTCAGCAATGGCAGGTGCTTTTCTTATGCCCATTTTACGAAAGGACTGGCCACATGAAGATTTTCAGCAGCTTATTCCATTCAAGGGACAAGCCTAAAAACAGCACAGCCGGCAGCGCCTACCGTTTTTACATGGGCGGTTCTACTGCGGGAAAGAACGTCACCGAGCGTTCCGCAATGCAGATGACCGCCGTGTATTCCTGCGTTCGTGTGCTGTCGGAAGCTGTGGCGGGACTACCGCTGCACGTCTACAAATACAGAGAGGATGGTGGCAAGGAAAAAGCGGTCACGCATTCACTTTACCGTCTGCTCCACGATGAACCGAACCCCGAAATGACCTCGTTTATTTTCCGCGAAACGCTTATGACGCACCTGCTACTCTGGGGCAACGCATATGCGCAGGTTATCCGCAACGGAAAGGGCGAGGTCATTGCTCTGTACCCGCTTATGCCGAACCGAATGACGGTTGACCGTGATTCCAACGGAAAGCTGTACTACAAATACTACCGTGGCTCAGACGAAGCAATCCGCAGCAAGGAATACGAAGTCATTCTCTCACCGGGCGATGTTCTGCATATCCCCGGACTTGGGTTTGACGGACTTGTTGGCTACTCGCCGATTGCAATGGCGAAGAACGCTATCGGGCTTGCAATTGCGACCGAGGAGTTCGGCGCAAAGTTCTTTGCAAACGGCGCTGCGCCTAGCGGCGTCCTTGAACACCCGGGAACAATAAAGGACCCGACAAAGGTTCGTGAAGCGTGGCAGTCGCAGTTCGGCGGGAGTTCCAACAGCGGAAAGGTTGCTGTGCTTGAGGAGGGCATGAAATACACTCCCATCAGTATTTCGCCCGAACAGGCGCAGTTCCTTGAAACACGCAAATTTCAGATAAACGAAATAGCTCGAATTTTCAGAGTTCCACCACACATGGTCGGCGACTTGGAAAAGTCGAGCTTTTCTAATATTGAGCAGCAGTCGCTTGAATTCGTGAAATACACCCTTGAACCCTGGCTTGTGCGGTGGGAACAAAGCATGATGCGCTCCCTGCTCACCCCAAGCGAGAAACAGGATTATTTCATCAAGTTCAATGTTGACGGACTGCTGCGCGGCGATTACGCAAGCCGCATGAGCGGGTACGCTACCGCAAGGCAGAACGGCTGGATGTCTGCAAACGACATTCGGGAACTTGAAAACCTCGACCGCATTCCTGCCGAGGACGGCGGCGACCTTTATCTCATAAATGGCAATATGACTAAACTTGCCGATGCCGGTATCTTTGCGGCAGGCAGTAGAAAGGAGGATTCCGATGAAGAAGTTTTGGAAGTGGACGAACAAGATGATACAGAACGAGGAAACACAGGAGCAAACTCCGGAGAGAACGCTGTTCCTAAACGGCACTATAGCAGATGAGAGTTGGTTTGACGATGATGTCACGCCGCAGCTTTTCAAGGAGGAACTGCTGTCCGGCAGCGGAGATATTACCGTCTGGATAAACTCGCCCGGCGGCGACTGCGTTGCTGCAGCGCAAATCTACAATATGCTGATGGACTACAAGGGCAATGTCACTGTAAAAATTGACGGCATAGCCGCAAGCGCCGCAAGCGTTATCGCGATGGCGGGAAACAAGGTTTTGATGTCCCCTGTTTCAATGCTGATGATACACAATCCCATGACGATTGCTATGGGAGATTCAGCGGAAATGCGGAAAGCGATAGGTATGCTTGCCGAGGTCAAGGAGAGCATTATGAACGCTTATGAAATCAAGACCGGAATGAGCCGCGCAAAGATTTCTCACCTCATGGACGCAGAAACCTGGATGAACGCAAACAAAGCGGTGGAACTCAGCTTTGCTGACGGTATTCTTGCCCGAGAAGAACCGAATGAAGCGCCTGCCGCAGATTCGCTGATGTATTCCGAAGCTCAGGTGGTAAATTCACTTATGGGAAGAATAGCGGAAAAGTGTCATATAGCACCGAAAACCGAACAAAAGACCAAAGCTGAGGATTTATTTTCTCGGCTTGATTTGATTAAGAACTGGAGGTAATATACATGACTATTATTGAACTGCGCGAAAAGCGCAATAAGGCGTGGGAAGCCGCAAAGGCTTTCGTTGAAACCAAGCGCGACAAGGACGGACTTCTGTCTGCAGAGGATGCCGCTTCTTACGCTGAAATGGAGCAGAAGATTAAGGACTATGGCGCTGAAATCGAGCGTATGGAGCAGATGGCGGCT
>ENA-OOXC01001420-OOXC01001420.1-human-gut-metagenome-genome-assembly--contig:-NODE-1420-length-14300-cov-3.516532_pt1 | contig 14300 bp, 7 predicted proteins | sample MGYA00241578_ERZ501325 | MGnify/ENA primary metagenome ERZ501325 (study PRJEB25962, sample SAMEA2042737) | human gut metagenome | biome: human gut; feature: human-associated habitat; material: faeces...
GTCGCCCACCTGCGCCTTTGCGCACACGGCTGCCGTCAGCAGCAGAGCGAGGAGTGCTTTTCTTATTGTCTTTATCATTTGTTCTTTTTCTCTTTAAGCCTTTCTAAGCCTTTCTGTTTCTAAGCCTCTCTAAGCCTCTCTAAGCCTTTCTAAGCCTTTCTGTTTCTAAGCATTTCTAAGCCTCTCTAAGTCTTTCTGTTTCTAAGCCTCTTTAAGCCTTTCTAAGCCTCTCTAAGCCATAGTAAAAGCTTTTTACTCTTTTACTTTTTTACTTTTAATACGTAATTGTTTCTATCGTGCGTGTCGGCTTGTAGTGGAGCAGTACGAAGCAGTTGTTCTGCATGCCGCCGTTCGTCACGCGCTTGAACTTCAGTGGAGTCTGCAGCGGCTTGTACGTGTTCTGCTGCGGAGTGCCGTTGAACTGCTTGCCGTACTTGTTTATGCCGCGGATGAAGAACTGCGCCTGGTCGTAGCCCGTGAGGGCGAAGCGCGGCAGAGCCAAACGCATATCCGACTTGAACCACTGGCGATAGTGGCGCTCCAGACTTGCTGTAGCCGGCGCCGACTCGTTGTAGACGTAAGCCGTCGGGATGTATGCCTCGTACTTGTAATAGTAGTCCTGGTATACGCGCTTGTACATCAGCCATTCGTTGTAGCCGTACATCGCAATCTGTATGTTCGGGTAAGAAGCACGCAGCGTGTTCAGCTTCGCAAGCGTAGAGTTAAGCTGCGGCGAACGACCCGTGTTCAGAATCACCACGTTGCGCTTCTTTGCGCTGAACGCCTTGGCGAACATCGGCTCCGACGACTTCAGGTTTGTTATGTTGTACGCAATGCCCTCAGCCTCAAGACGGCGGCGTAGGGCGGCTGTGAACACACCCTTGTCGCTTGTCGTGTCGTTGCAGTCGACAAACACCGGATGCGCATCCTTGAAGCGGTCCATGAACGCGTTCACAGACAGTTCGGCAGTGAGCACACGACTCTGATAAACCTGGAAGATATGGTCGTTGGTCTCCACGTCGCCACCGTTGATAGAGAACGGGATGACGAGACGTATGCCGTTCTTGCGGCAGAAGTCGCCTGTCGGCTTCACCTGCTTGGTGTAGAGCGGACCGAAGATAAGGTCGCAGTTCTTGGCGTTGGCGTCGGCAAGCACCTGCGCTACGCTGGCATCCTTATGCAGGTTCCAAGCGAAGATGTTGGTGTTGATGCCCTGACTGCGCAGACTGTCGCACGCCATGAGCACGCCACGGTAGTATTCTATCATGCGCTGTCCGTCGCCGTCCACGTTGTGCAGCGGCAGCATCACGCCCACGTTCACCGTGTTAGCCGCACGCTGCTGTGTTGCAGAAGACTTCGGCGCTGTTGTTGCAGCAGTGGTCTGCACCTGCTTCGGGAACGGAATGAGCAGCTGCTCGCCCTTCTTCAGCACATAGTCGTTCTTCTGCATGTCGGGGTTTGCCTGCATCAGCTCGTCGATGGTGATGCCGAACTTCTGGGCGATGCCATATATTGTGTCTTTCTTCTTTACCTTATACAAGTCCTGCCACTTCGGCGTCTGCGCTGCCACCGACGATGCCAGCAGCATGGCGCAAAACAAGAAAAGAATTCTAATGCTACGTCTCATTTCTATCATTCTATTAAAATTAACATTGCAAAAGTACACAAAATATATTGTTTGCAAAAATCTTTGTTCATAAATAACGTTATAAATAGGTAGCAGCGTTTTGCTGTGTGCGAGATAATAACTAACTTTGCATTACAAGTAAACGAGTAGACAAGTAAACAAGACGATAAGTAAACGAGTAGATAATGAGATACATCAGAACACTTTTATTGTTGGTTCTCTGCACCACGCTGCAGGCATACGCCGACGAGGTGCCGACAATCGACCCGCAAGCTACGTTCACCACCGACGAAGGCGAGGAGACCGGCACGAGCTATTCCGGTTCGGCTCCGCTCACCGTGGTGTTCCACGCCAATGCCGAGAACGTAGGCATGTACACGCCCCACTACGAGTGGCGTTTCACCAAGGAGGGCGAGACACAGCCCTACCTCGTGCGCTACGAAGAAGAGACCGAGTACACGTTCACCGAGGCGGGTTCGCACCGCATCGTGCTCTACGCCACGTTCATCAACGGCAACGACACCGTAGCCTACACCAAGGACTACTGGCAGGACGCCCAGCCGATAACCATACAGATATCCGAGAGCAAGCTCGAGATGCCCAATGCCTTCTCGCCCAACGGCGACGGCATCAACGACATCTATCGCGCTAAGAACAACTACCAGAGCATCGTGGAGTTCGACGCCTACATCTTCAACCGCTGGGGACAGAAGATATACGAATGGCACGACCCTGCTGGCGGATGGGACGGCAAGTTCAACGGCAAGGATGTGAAGCAGGGCGTCTACTTCGTGCTCGTGAAGGCAAAGGGAGCCGACGGAAGAAAGTATAACATCAAGAAGGATGTGAACCTGCTGCGTGGCTATACCGAAAGCAATGGGGTGAATCCAACGGAATGATAGTTTTGAATTTTGAATTTTGAGTTTTGAATTGTCGGCTCCGCCGATTAGGAGTTATTGAATTTTGAATTTCTTAATTTTGAATTCACAACTCACAATTCACAACTCACAACTCACAATTCACAATTCACAACTCACAATTCACAACTCATTAATTCACAATCGGCTCTGCCGATAATTCAAAACTCAAAATTCTCAACTCTCTATGGGAGAAAAGATAAACGTTTGGGGCGCACGCGTCCACAACCTGAAGAACATTGACGTGGAGATACCACGCGACTCGCTCACGGTAATCACCGGACTGAGCGGATCGGGCAAGTCGTCGCTTGCCTTCGACACGATATACGCCGAAGGTCAGCGCCGATACATCGACACGTTCTCGGCATACGCACGCAACTTCCTTGGCGGAATGGAGCGCCCCGATGTCGACAACATAACCGGTCTTAGTCCGGTTATATCCATCGAACAGAAGACAACAAACAAGAACCCACGCTCTACCGTGGGCACAACGACCGAGATATACGACTATCTGCGTCTGCTCTATGCTCGCGCCGGAACGGCTTACAGCTACGTTACGGGCGAGAAGATGGTGAAGTATACCGAGGAGCGCATCATTGAGATGATCAACTCCGACTATGCCGGCAAGCGCATATACATACTCGCTGCACTCGTAAGGCAGCGCAAGGGCCACTACCGCGAACTCTTCGAGACACTTCGTCGCAAGGGCTATCTCTACGTGCGCATCGACGGAGAGATTACGGAGATAAGAAGCGGCATGAAGACCGACCGCTACAAGAACCATAACATTGAGGTGGTGATAGACAAGATGCAGATGCGCGACGGCTTCGACGACCGCCTGCGCAAGACTGTCGCTACGGCAATGCGCGAGGGCGACGGTCAGATTATGATTCTCGATAAGGACACGGGCGTCGCAAAGAACTTCTCAAAGCGACTGATGTGCCCTACGTCGGGCATCTCTTACCGCGACCCTGCACCGAATATGTTCTCGTTCAACTCGCCCGAGGGTGCCTGCAGCAAGTGCAAGGGCTTGGGCTATGTCAACGAGATTGACATGAAGAAGGTCATACCCGACGACTCGCTGTCTATATACGAGGGCGCCATTGTTCCGCTGGGCAAGTACAAGAACCAAATGATATTCTGGCAGATTGGAGCCATTCTCGAAGCGGCTGAATGTACGCTGAAGACACCGGTGAGCGAGATACCTGAGGACACGCTCAACGAGGTGTTGTACGGTTCGCTCGAAACGATACGCATCAGCAAGGACGTGGTGCGCACATCGAGCGACTACTTCTGCACGTTCGACGGTGTCATCAAGTATCTGCGCACCGTCATGGAGAACGACGACTCGCAGGCCGGACAGAAATGGGCTGACCAGTTCCTCGCTATGGCTGAGTGTCCTGAGTGTCACGGCGCACGCCTTAACCGCGAAGCGCTGTCGTATCGCATCTGGGACAAGAACATTGCAGAGCTGTCTGCGATGGACATTCAGCAGCTCAAGCAGTGGATAGACGAGGCAGAAGCCCACCTCGACTCTCGTCAGAAGACTATCGCTACGGAGATATTGAAGGAGATAAAGACACGTATCAACTTCCTGCTCGACGTGGGTCTCGACTATCTGTCGCTCTCACGCCAGTCGGCAACGCTTTCCGGCGGCGAGAGCCAGCGTATTCGCCTTGCCACTCAGATCGGTTCGCAGCTCGTCAACGTGCTCTACATCCTCGACGAGCCGAGCATCGGTCTGCATCAGCGCGACAACGATCGTCTTATCCACTCGCTGAAGGAGCTGCGCGACATGGGCAACACCGTGGTTGTGGTAGAACACGACCGCGACATGATGCTCAATGCCGATTATATCGTTGACATTGGTCCGAAGGCGGGCATTCGTGGTGGCGAGGTGGTGTTCCAGGGAACGCCCGCTCAGATGCTGAAGGAGCACACCATCACCGCCGACTACCTCAACGGAGTGCGTAAGATAGAGATACCTGCCAAGCGACGCGAGGGCAACGGCAAGAGTATTGTGATACGCGGTGCGAAGGGTAACAACCTGAAGAATGTTGACGTAGAGTTTCCGCTGGGCAAGCTCATCGTGGTGACGGGCGTGAGCGGATCGGGCAAGTCGACGCTTATCAACGAGACATTGCAGCCTATTCTCTCGCAGCACTTCTACCGCTCGCTGAAGAAGCCGATGCCCTACGACAGTATCGAGGGTATAGATAATATAGACAAGGTGGTGAATGTAGACCAGTCGCCGATTGGTCGCACGCCACGCTCCAATCCGGCTACATATACCGGCGTGTTTAACGACATACGTGCCATGTTCGTCAATCTGCCCGAGGCGAAGATACGCGGCTACAAGCCAGGGCGCTTCTCGTTCAACGTGAAGGGCGGACGCTGCGAGACATGCAAGGGCGGCGGCTACCGCACTATCGAGATGAACTTTCTGCCGGATGTGCTCGTGCCGTGCGAGGAGTGTCACGGCAAGCGCTACAATCGTGAGACGCTTGAGGTGCGCTACAAGGGAAAGAGCATTGCCGACGTACTCGATATGACGTTCAATCAGGCTGTAGAGTTCTTCGAGAACGTGCCTAACATTCTGCAGAAATTAAAAACCGTGAAGGAGGTGGGCTTGGGTTACATCAAGCTGGGTCAGCCTTCGACGACACTCTCGGGTGGCGAGTGTCAGCGTGTGAAGCTGTCTACCGAACTCAGCAAGCGCGACACCGGCAAGACGCTCTATATTCTCGACGAACCGACAACAGGTCTGCACTTCGAGGACATAAAGATTCTGATGGAGGTGATAGAGAAGCTGGTCGACCGTGGCAACACGGTGATTATTATCGAGCATAACCTCGACGTGATAAAGCTCGCCGACTACATCATCGACATGGGACCTGAAGGTGGACGCGGTGGCGGACGTTTGCTTGCAAAGGGAACGCCGGAGGAAGTGGCTGAATGCAAGGAAAGCTACACGGCGAAGTTCTTGAAGCAAGAGTTAGAATGTAAATAATTAGAAGTATATGAAAATAGAACTCAGTAATCTTGAGAAACACTTCGGCACGAACACTGCCGTGGACATTGAAAGTTTCACCATCAACAACGGTGATATTCTTGGTCTTGTGGGCAACAACGGTGCCGGCAAGACTACGCTTTTCCGCCTTATGCTCGACCTTCTGAAGGCAGACAAGGGCGTTGTTACTATGCATCCGTCTGCGGATGACGTTGAACTTGTTCCAAGCAGCCTCAAACTCTCCCCCGACGGGGGAGTTGGAGGGGGCTCTCCTATCAATCCGGCGCTGAGCGAGGACTGGAAAGCGTATACCGGTGCGTACATCGACGATGGTTTCCTCATCGACTTCCTCACGGCGGAGGAGTATTTCGACTTCATCGGTCGTGTGTCGGGCATGACGAAGGAGCAGATTGCGGAACGCCTTGTCTACTTCGAGCCGTTGATGGGCGGCGAGATACTCAACCAGAAGAAGTACATACGCGACTTCTCTGCGGGCAATCGCCACAAGGTGGGCATCATAGCGGCGCTGCTCAACCGTCCCGAACTGGTTATTCTCGACGAACCGTTCAACTTCCTCGATCCGCGCAGCCAGAATATGCTGAAGAAGATTCTTGTTGAATATAATAAGGAGACGGGTGCAACGGTTATTGTGTCGAGCCACAACCTGCAGCACACCACGGAGATATCTACACGCATCGCGCTGCTTGAGCACGGCGTGATAATAAAAGACCTCGACAACCACGATGCTGAGGCTGTTGTCGAGTTGCAGGATTATTTTAAGGTTTAGACCGTAGGAGTCTAATATATAAACCAGTACGTGAAAAAATCTGCCATATCTTCCAGAAATGGCGTAATAGGTTGGTGGTGAGAGCAATAAAGGCTGGAAGATAACTCTAAAAAGTGGGTTATCTTCCAGCCATCTTCCATTATAATTGGTGTATCTTCCAGCGCCAGTAATAATGCCACAGCCTGAATATCGGCTCGCTCAGCGCCTCCGACGGATAGTATCTTAGCAGTCGCAGGTCGCGGTGCAGTCGCAGCAGATTGTGTCCAAGAGCGCCATGCTTGAAGCCGTTGCCGTCGTAGGTGTCGCGGCCCCAGGCATGGCGTTCGTCGTGATGTCCGAAGTTGCCGCCGCATAGGATGTCGTTGAGCAGCATCTCTCCGCGCTTCTTGTCCATCGGCGCAATCATCTTCTCCTCTGGCAAGCCCAGCACCTCGTGCAGCACGTACATCATTGCGCCGGCGAAGTGCCATAAGCCGAGACGAGTCAGAGAGTTTTGAGTTTTGAGTTTTGAATTTTGAATTGTCGGCTTTGCCGATTTTGAATTATTCAATTTTGAGTTTTGACTTTCCAATTCACAATTCTTCAACTCCTCATCGCGTAAGCGACAATTCAAAACTCCTAATTCAAAATTCAAAATTACATAGTAATAGTCCACCACTTGTCTCAGTCCCACACCCTCGTAGAAGTAATGGTGATAGAGATGGTAGAGCTGGTAGACAGCGTTGAAGTCGGCAGTAGGCGCAGCCACCTCGCCCGCCTCGTCGGGCAGTGCTATCATGTTGCGGCACTGTGCGTCGATGCTCTCACGGAACCACTGCTGCAAGCGGCGGTTGTACGTGAAGTTTGCCATGAAGCCCGGCGTATAGTGCAGCTCCACCGATATATTGTTCGTCGTGAGCGCAATGTGGTTGTAGCTCTCCTCGTCAATCCGTCCGTTCTCCTTAGCCAGCGTTTGCGCCAGTTGTCTTATCTCTTCGCGCGATGCGTCCACCCACATATCCACATCGCCCGGTGTGCGCGCCGCAGGGTTGGCGTACATAGCCGCGTTCGCCTGACCCTTCAGAATGCAGCAGTCGTAGCCCGCCGCCTTCACCTTATTATATATATGCGCCGTAGCAGCGTTCAACATCATGTTCATGCGGCTTATATTCTGGCTCATCATGAACCAGTTCATAAGCAGACTCTGCTTGGGTGCTACCGCCTTCGGCAGTCGCGATATGCCCTCCATGATGATTCCTACCAGCGTTTGTTTCTTGGCGAAGTCGTAGAAGCGCTGCCAGTCGAAGCCGTTCAGCGCCGACCCGTCCAGAAACTCCTTTCCCTCGTACGTGCCCAGGGCGAATTGTATGAATTTATAATAAATCTTCTCTGTCATTATCTCTTTTAATACACGTTTTGCCGATTGACAAAGTTAGTCAAAATCTTTCGATTTTCGGTTTGTTTCATCAGAATATTGATTCTTCTGTTTCTGATGTGAACAGTTCCAGAGCCTTCATGCCCATGATAGAGTTGCCCTTCGAGTTGAGTCTCGGACTCCACACCGCTATCGAGTAGCGCGACGGGTAGAGCGCCACGATGCCGCCGCCCACGCCACTCTTGCCAGGCAGCCCCACGAGGAAGGCGAAGTCGCCCGCCTCGTCGTAGAAGCCGCACGTCTGCATGATGGCGTTGATGCGCTTCACCCTCGAGATTGTCAGGTTCACGCCGGCATGCGAGAAAGGTTCGTTGCTGCGAGCGAACGCCATGAACGCATGCGAGAGGTCCTCGCAGCTCATCTCCAGCGAGCATATAGTGCTGTAGAACTGCAGCACATCGTTCACGTCGTTATGCAGATTGCCGTGATGCTTCAGCAGATAGGCGATAGAAGCGTTCAGATAGCTGCAGCTCAGCTCCGACTGCGCCACCTCCTCCGAGAAGTTGATGTCCTCGTTGCCGGCGATGGTGCGCACGAAGCGCAGGAAGAACTCCTTCGGGTTCTCCAGATGCGAGAGAATAACGTCGGCAGTCACCAAGGCGCCGGCGTTGATGAACGGGTTGCGCGGCTTGCCATGCTCGTACTCCAACTGCACAAGCGAGTTGAACGCCGATCCCGAAGGCTCCTTTCCGATGCGCGTCCACAGATCCTTGCCCAAGATGCTCAGAGCGATGGCAAGCGAGAACACCTTTGCGATGCTCTGTATCGAGAACTTCACGTCTGCCCCGATGCTGTACGTCCTGCCGTCGAGCATGTGCAGGCTGAGTCCGAACTGGTCAGGGTCTACATTCGCCAGTGCCGGGATATAGTCAGCCTGCTTGCCCTCTTTAGCGTATATCTCAATCTCTTCTCTTATGTGTTCCAGTAAAGGTTGATAGTCGGTCGTTTTCATTCTTTGGTAGCTTAAAAGTTAACGCTGCGAAAATACATGTTTTCTGATAAACGAGGCGCAGAATTAGTGTTATATAAACTTAAAAAGACTCTCCCGATAGGCTTAGGCTATTTGCCTGCTACCTATCGGGAGAGTCTTTATATATAAATATGTTTCAGGAGACTTACTCTGCTACCACATTAACGCTCTCTGCCGACTGTGGCTTGAAGCGCAATGTGTAGGTGTAGCTGCCCCATGACGGGCAAACATAGTCGGAGAGGGTTTGGTCGCCACCGCAAGAGTTGTTGCCCAAGCCGCGCTGCATATAGTCGAAGTGAGCGTAAACCTGCGAGTTGCGTGTCAAATCGTACCAGTGGAGCTTTTGTTTCCACATATTGTCGGTTCCTTTACACCATTGTGTCTCGTCATAGTGAGAGAGCGAGAACGAAGCGCGTCCGCCAACCTTTACGCCGAGCTGCACGCCTTCGGTCTTGTTTGTGAGAATCAACTCACGCAAGTCCTCGTGGTCGCCGAATGTCTGCGGGTGAATCATCTCATCAACCATGTCGTCTACCGTTGTTGTGAAGCGTCCGAGATATGAACCCGTCTTGCGGTCGCTGTAGTTAGAACGAGGACCGCGAGCATAGAACTCTACGTTCTCGAAGCCTGAAGCGAACTGCATACCTAAGCCGATGCGGGCGAGTGATTGGCTTGGTGAGAATATCACCTCCATGTCCACAGTGCCGTCTGGATAGAATGTATAGTTGGTGGTGTAGTTGCATCCAGTTGCCGAACCTTCGACAGACATTGTTGCATTATTGCTGCTCTTTCTAAGTGCGCTCGTTACGCTGATGCTTGATGAACTGCTGTATGAAGAACTAATCCAGCGGTCGTTGTCAACATCGCGATAGCTGTTGAAGTCAGGACCTGCAGCGATAAGTTTTTTGCCGTCGTATGTCCATGACATCATCTTGCCGTTGCTGAAGCTGATCGAATACTCCTTGCCGTTGTTGTCGGTACCAGTTATGGTATTGCCTTCTACTTTCAACGAACCACCTGCAGAAGTGTAGCTTGGCAGCACTGGGAATCCCATTGTGCCGTCAGTGCCCATAGCAGTGCCGTTAGAGGTGTCCTGCTCAGAGAGCGAGAACTGAGCGTCAGCGATGCTGTAGCCTTCCTCAGCCCATGATGTCCAGTCGGCAACATTCTCCTTAGTAGGCTTCTTTACGCGCAACTCTACGTTTACGAGATACTCTGCACTGCCCTCAACAGATGTCCGGATAGGCAGTGTTACGGTAGCAGAAGAACCTGCATTGATAGTTGTGAAGCTTTCGAGCTTGCCGTTCTCCACCAAGTATCCATCCTTCATCACGCGATAGCCGATTTCGAAGTTGTCAGACGAGATAGGCATAAACGCATACTTGTTCGCGATGTTTACAGAATTCGCTGAAGTGTTGAAGTCGCTGAACTTCACATACTGGTACACCTTCTTCACCTCAGAGAGCTTTCCAGTCCATGTGCGGTCTGGTGTGACGATACCGTTGTTGAGGAAGTTGCCCTGGAAGCCCTGGTTTACACCGCTTGTTGAGTTGTAGTCGTAACCAGAAACCCAATAGTTGAAGCCGTTAGCGCTCTTCTTCTGACCGTTAACAAGCCTTGCAGGGTCGTAAACCGACTGGTCTACCCAGTCCCAGATACAACCACCGATGATGCCGTTGCTGTTCTCAATCACATCCCAGTATTCCTTCAAGTTACCTACAGCCTGACCCATAGCGTGAGCATACTCGCAGATGAAGTAAGGCTTGCCGTAAGCACCGCTCGACTTGCTTGATGTAGCATCGACAGTCGGGTACATGTTAGAGTGGAGGTCTGAATAGCTGACATTATTGTCCTCGTTGCAGTAGAAGATAGGACGGCTGTCGTACTTCTTCATTTCTGTTTTTGCAGAAGAGAAATTGCTTGCAGCGCCACACTCGTTACCCAACGACCAGAAGAGAACGCTCGGGTGGTTGCGGTCGCGCTTCACCATGCGCACTTCACGGTCGGTGATGGCTGTCTTCCAACTATTGTCGCTTGCCAATCCCTGGTTGTAGTGGCATTCCACGTTTGCCTCGTTCACACAATACATACCAAATGCGTCCATCATGGCGTACATCTTCGGCTGGCGCGGATAGTGTGATGTACGTATTGTGTTTACATTTGCCTGCTTCATCATTTTGATGTCTTTGAGCATTGTCTCCATGTCGATAGCACGACCATATTCAGGATGAGTGTCCTGAGTGTTCACGCCCTTAACGAAGATACGCTTGCCGTTTACGAGCAGTTGTGTACCGCTTATTTTTACAGTCTTGAAGCCGTACTTTGTAGAGAACGCCATTTCCTCTGCTCCGTTCTCATCCTTCTGGCTTACTACAACCGTGTAGAGATACGGGTCTTCAGCGCTCCACGGATGCAGGTTGCTGAGGCCGCTGAGTGTAATGGTATTTTCTGCTGTTGATGTGCCTGTGTATGTCTGTGTTCCTGTAGCAATCTGCTTGCCGTCAGCATCGAGCAACGACACCAGCAGAGTCTTGGTTGTAGAGACGGTGTTGCGGTTGTCTACAGTCAGCTTCACCGACATGCTGCCGCTTGTAGCGTCGCTGCTGAGCGAAGATGTGATGTAGTGGTCAGACACGAACACTTTCGGAGTAGCCACGAGATATACGTCGCGGTGTATACCAGAGAGGTGCCACATATCCTGACCTTCGAGATACGAACCGTCGCACCAGCGATATACACGAACCGAGAGCTGGTTGTCGCCCGTAGTTACGAAACCGGTGATGTCGAACTCGGCGTCGGTGTTAGAGTCTTGCGAGTAGCCTACGTACTTGCCATTCACCCATACCACGGCAGCGCTATATACGCCGTCGAAGTGTACAAACACACGTTTGTCCTTCCATGTCTCAGGGATAGTGATGGTGCGGCGATAGAAGCCCGTTGCGTTGTGGTCTTCTACGCCATAATCTGACATGCCAGTGTTTGCGTTTGGCGGGTTGTTCTTAAAAGGATAGCCCACGTTGGTGTAAACCGGCTTGCCGTAGTTTGCCATTTCCCAAGAGAGCGGCACGCGGATGTTTTTCCAACCGCTATCGTCATAGTCCTTTCCTTGGAACTCGCTTGCGCCAGGAGATGATGATGAACCCCAAAAATTAGGGGAAGTACCAGGAACATACTTGAACTTCCAAGTTCCGTTGAGGTTGATATATTCAGCCTTGCTTTCGTCGGGCAGCTGCCAAGGCTCTGCGTAGTGCTTAGCGTCCGCCTTCATCTGGTCTACAGAAGCGTAAGGGATGAATGTAGCGTGAGCGTCCTCCTTATGGTCGCTCACCTTGCTCTGATCCTTAATCCAGTTAACGCTGAACGAACCATGGTTAGGAGAGGTTGTGCTGCCTCCAGTGCTGCCTCCAGTGCCACCTCCAGTGCCGCCTCCAGTGCTACCGCCAGAGGCATCTGCTTTGATGAAGCCGAAGGCTGTAGCGCTTGATGAATCCGTTGTACGACCAAGCTTGCCACCGTTGGTTCCGTCGTATGTGAGGTAATATGTCTTGTTTTGTGTATAAGCGTAAATCTTATATGTATGATTTGTTGCATCTACCTCCTCGAATTTCCACTCCTGATTGGCATTGGCTTGTCCACCATTATAATCGTTTTCAGATGTCCACTGAAGTGGCATTACGTTTGTGTTGTTTCCAGCCATGTCAAGAGCCAGAGAAGACATCACATTTACAATATGCCAAGGGTATGTTGTAGAATAATTGCCTTGCTTTGTAATCCACTGCTGTCCGGTATTGCCGTCTGACTTGGCGGTTACTGTAATCTCCTCATCATTGTTAGATGTAGAAACAGTGAAGCATCTTGTAGGATAACCGGCAGGACAAATATAATATGTGGAACCGTATGCCGGAACAGAGAAAGTTGTCGTTGGAGTAGTTGTGCCACCAGTAGTCTCCTTTGTGATGAGGCTAACTGACTTGTATGTAGCCCATGAGCGTGTACTGCCCTGAGTGCTACCATACTTAATAGACGTAAGGCTTAGGATATTGCTGATATTTGATGCATCGCAAATCTTCGTATCGTTAAGATACAGACCGTTCGAGTTCAACTCTATAGTAGTTTCGCCCGAGATGTTGGTGTGGTCTTTACGGTAAGTGGGGTCTTTGCCACCATTGAAGCAGTTCACCTGCAAGGTGTTGCTTCTCTTAGTATAGAAGAGGTGGATGACGTTAGCGTATCCCCAGCCAGTTGTACCCTGCAAGTCGTCGCCGATAGAGAGCACGTTCTCGTGTTCTGTAGTGCTCTTACAAGTGCTGAGATCGAGCACAGCCTTGAATGTCTGTTTCTGGAAGTCAATTGTTGTTTGCTCCGAGAACGATGAGCCGTTAGGCGTGTAATTGCTCAGAAAGTTTGTCTCCGCTGCGAACGCTTGCGTCGCAGCGAGTACGAGCAGCGTTATTATCGCAGCAAAATGATGTTTTATATATGTCTTCATAGGGTCGTATTTTTTTATTTAACGATGAGTTTAATGCCGTTCATGATATATACGCCCGGAGCCAGACCTGCAGCAGTAGAGTTGCGGCGCACAAGCTGACCGTTAACGGTGTATATGTTTCCAACCTTCGGAGCCTCAGATTTTACGAAAGTGCCGTCGATGCCCGTAGTGTTGTCGTCGAAACCCCATGTGAGCTGACGATCAGAACCGCTGATGTCCTGGAAGTAGCAGCGGAAACCATCTGCTTCAACAGAAGCTGTGAGGTGAAACAACTTGTTGTCATCAGCAAATACGTAGGCTCTTGACGGAATTGTTGTCGGGGTATAGAAACCAGTTACTTTAGTTTGGTCTACGATGAGTTCAGGAGTCTTACCACTAACATCCCATGAGGCAACTTCGATATCCTTGAGAGTATATGTATGGTTTGAACTTACGCTTTCTGGTTTAAAGTAATAGGGTACGCCTGCCTTGATTTCACCACGATTTGTGAAAAACAATTTAGTTCCCGATGTGCTTGTGAGTTCCAGTACTTTTGTACCAGCACCCCATGCAGCAACAACCTTATCGGCAGGTACGTTGAATGGGAGACAGATAGAATTCCATTCTTTAGCATAAAGTTCACGCTTCAACTCTACATCAACATAATCACCAGTTAATGTCGGCTGACGGTATTCCTTTGTTTCGTCAAGTTTTACAACCTGCTTTACAACCCATTGACCAGAAGCGAATGATGCAGCTGGCTCCTCGTACGAAGTGGCAATTGCGCCATCAAGTGTGTAGACAAAGGCAGTAGAGTAGGCGTCGCTATCCTGATAGCCCAATGTGTAAGTGCCGTCGGCAGACGACTTCAATATCCATTTGACGTCTGTGCCGTTAAAGTTCTTACGACCGGCGTCTTTTGATGGAGTCTCTGTAGCATTGGTTACCTCCATAGCAACCGGTTTTTTTGAAAGCACAGGCTTGCCATCTTCGCCCAACGAGAGGTACTGTCCCAGCGAGTTGAAGATATACACGGAAGTCAGCGCCAATGTGTATAACAAATTCATATTAATCCTAAAATCCGCAACTATCATCCAATACACGATT
>ENA-OOXC01001423-OOXC01001423.1-human-gut-metagenome-genome-assembly--contig:-NODE-1423-length-14270-cov-4.241365_pt1 | contig 14270 bp, 10 predicted proteins | sample MGYA00241578_ERZ501325 | MGnify/ENA primary metagenome ERZ501325 (study PRJEB25962, sample SAMEA2042737) | human gut metagenome | biome: human gut; feature: human-associated habitat; material: faeces...
CGTGACGTTCCGTACCGATGATGGCCAAACCGCCGGCAGCTTTTACTTCCTGAGATAGCTTGATGTCGGTACCACGACCGGCCATGTTGGTGGCAATGGTCACCGTGCTGCTCTGTCCCGCCTGCGCCACGATATCGGCCTCTTGCTGGTGCAATTTGGCGTTCAGCACGTTGTGCGGAATCTTACGCATCTGCAACATCTTGCTCAACATCTCCGAGATTTCCACCGAAGTCGTACCGACCAACACGGGACGTCCGGCCTTGATGAGCATCTCGATTTCCTCGATGACGGCTTTATATTTCTCACGCTGTGTCTTATACACGCGGTCGTTCATGTCCTTGCGTGCAATCGGACGGTTGGTCGGAATCTCCACCACGTCGAGTTTATAGATGTCCCAAAACTCGCCGGCCTCGGTTACGGCCGTACCGGTCATACCCGCCAACTTATGATACATGCGGAAATAGTTCTGCAAGGTAATCGTGGCAAAAGTCTGGGTTGCAGCCTGCACTTTAACGTGCTCCTTGGCTTCCACAGCCTGATGCAAGCCGTCGCTCCAACGACGCCCGTCCATGATACGTCCCGTCTGCTCGTCCACAATCTTCACTTCGCCGTCGATGATGACATATTCATCGTCGCGGTTGAACATGGTATAAGCTTTCAGCAACTGCTGCAAGGTGTGCATACGTTCGCTCTTCACGGCATAGTCGGAATAGAGCTGGTCTTTTTTCATGACGCGTTCCTCGTCGGTCAAAGAACTATCTGTCTCCAACGCAGACATGGCCGACGTAATATCCGGCATAACAAACAATTCCGGGTCTGAGGTAGCTTTGGACAGCCAGGCAAAACCTTTGTCCGTCAGGTCCACGCTGTTCAACTTCTCATCTACAACGAAATACAACGGTTCCACAGCCTCGGGCATGCGCTTGTTGTTGTTTTCCATATAGATTTCCTCGGTCTTCAGCATACCGGACTTGATACCCTGCTCGGACAAATACTTGATCAAGGGCTTATTCTTGGGCAACGCCTTATGACTGCGGTACAGTTGCAGGAATCCTTGCTCCACCTTTTCCTTGTCGCCCGAAGCTATCATCTGCTTGGCCTCGGCCAAGTATTGAGTGGCCAACTGACGCTGTACGCCGACCAACTTCTCTACCAGAGGCTGGTATTGTTCGAACAACTGGTCGTCGCCCTTAGGCACGGGGCCGGATATAATCAACGGAGTACGGGCATCGTCAATCAATACGGAGTCGACCTCGTCCACGATGGCGTAATTGTGTGCACGTTGCACCAAATCCTTGGGATTCGTTGCCATATTGTCGCGCAAGTAGTCGAAACCGAACTCATTGTTCGTTCCGAACGTGATGTCGGCCAGATAGGCACGACGGCGGGCGTCGCTGTTGGGCTGATGCTTGTCGATACAGTCCACACTCAAACCGTGGAACATGTAGAGCGGCCCCATCCACTCGGAGTCACGCTTGGCCAAATAGTCATTGACCGTCACGACGTGAACGCCGTTGCCCGTCAAGGCGTTGAGGAAGACAGGGAGAGTGGCCACGAGGGTCTTACCTTCACCCGTTGCCATTTCGGCAATCTTGCCCTGATGGAGAACCGTGCCGCCGAAGAGCTGCACGTCATAGTGCACCATATTCCATTTCATATCATTGCCGCCTGCAGTCCAGTGGTTCTGATAGAAAGCCTTGTCGCCGTCGATGCGTACGAAATCGTGGGTCGAGGCCAATTCGCGGTCGAAATCGGTGGCCGTCACTTCGATTTCCTCATTTTCAGAGAAGCGGCGTGCCGTGTCCTTGACGATGGAAAAAGCGTCGGGAAGGATTTTGTTGAGCGCTTCTTCATAGCGTTCCAACACCTCCTTCTCCAGTTTGTCAATCTGATTGAAGATGACAACGCGGTCTTCGATAGGCGTTTCTTCAATCTTTCCCTTGAGGGTTTCGATTTTCTCTTTCAGGTCGTCGGCAGCATGCTGCACCGTATTCTGCAATTCCTTGGTCTTTGCACGCAGTTCGTCGTTGGTGAGTTTCTGGATGTTCGGATAAGCGGCAAGCACCTGGTCAACGATAGGACGGATGAGTTTTGCATCGCGTGATGCCTTGTTGCCACCGAGCAGTTTGCTCAAGAATGTATTGAGATTCATTGATTCTTTCTTGTTAGCCGGGGAGACATTTTCTTTCTTCTCCCTCTGTTGTTTGATAAATGATGTGATGATATTATGCCAAGAGGCACGTCAGGGTGTTATAAAGCCTTACTATATACTATCTAAAGGCCTGATGTCTTCTACATATTATTATAATAAAGGGCAACCCCTTAAAAGAGCGGAGCCAACGCGCAGGCGTTTGGCGCTCTGATGCGCATGGCCTTCGATAATGTCGGCGCGATGCGGTCTACGGTGATTGGCGTTTCCGTCTTTTCGGCTTTCACTCCGGCGCCGTAGAATATGATGGGATATGAAATGTATGATTCTCTGACGAGCTGGTTTTCGCGGGTGTCGGAGTTGACGTAATGCCATCCAGCAGCCACTTCAATCATGACGTCTCCTGAACACTGCTGGTTGTAGCCAGCACGTATCCGACTGATGCCGGGTGTCCATGCGCCTTGCAGCAGACGCGTTGAAGTGTAAACATCTTTGACACCTTCCAACTGGAGCAGGAAATCCTGTGTACGCTCCAGCACCTCGGCCAGATTCAGCTGTTTCTGTTCAACGAGTTTATGGTTGAGATAAATCTGCGTTCCTAAGCATGCCTCCACGAAATTACCTTGCCCGTAGATGGCCACCAGATAAAGGTTGAGCAAAGCGGCAGCTTTTCGCATGTCGAAAGTACCAGTGGGGATACGGTATTTTGTGAGGTCAATGTTGGCCTCGTCGGTATATCCCGTTGAAGTCAGCACAAAGAGCGCATTTTTCTCCCCCACTTTGTGTTCAACCGCCTTTATCAAGTCTGCCAAAGCGTGGTCGAGGCGGACGTAAGTGTCCTGAAGCTCCATCAGTGTGCTTTCTCCCTGCTGGTGTTTAAACCTTCCAGCATAGAAGGCAACCGACAATTGGTCGGTGATGGCGTCAGCCCCCAGCATTGTGCCGTCGATGCAAGCCTTGGCGGCCGCTGTTATCTCCTGATTGACCAGTCCGCTCGTTTTAAATTCCACGTAGCGGTTGTCGCCTTTAAACGCGTGTGAGAAAGGTTTCTTCATCCCTCCTGAGAGGTAGTAACTGAAGTTTCCCACGAGTTCCGACGTTGGTTGCCATTTCTCGTGCTTCAGCTGCGCGGCAATCCCGTTGTAGCTGTTTCTAACAGCAGCCCATGCTGGCAGGTTGCCGTAGTAGGAAGTGGAGCACCAGTTGCCCGTTTGGTCGTCAATCCACACGGCACCATCTGCAGCGTGTCCGGCCGAGAGCACGGCTATTTCTCGCGACGGCGCAATGGCATAGACAATGGATTTCCCTTCGCTCGCCACTTTCAGTTCGTCGCCAACGGTGCTCACGCCCAAGAACTTCGGCGAAGTCTTGTCGTTTGTGTCACCCGTTCCGGCGAAGTTCGCATCGTCAACGCAGAAAACGGGTTGCAGCGTTTCCCTGTTGAGCCATTTCCGACTGACGATACCGTGGGCAGAAGGCGAACTTCCCGTGGCCAGCGTGGTGGCCGCCGAAGCGCCGTCGGGGTGTGCCATAGGATAGTTGGCCTGCGTATAGACACGGCCTTCCTTAAAGAGGCGCTTGAAACCGTCATTCCCATAAAGCGGCATGAAGGCTTCAAGGTAATCATCGCGCAGTTGGTCTACCAGAATGTTGACAACGAGCTTCGGCAAACCGTTTGTCTGTCCCGCCACCGACTGCGCTTTCAGTTCCGCAGGTGTCAAAACAGTCATCACGGCCAGCAACGACAACAGCAGGCAGCGTCCGTATTGGTCGCCGCCGCTTGTGGGTGTGGTATGTTTGTTGTCAGACATTATTTATATTATTCAATCATTGTATTTCTTATAAAAGAGAGGGAGGGGGCTAATCCTCATGCTTCGCACAACGCAATGCTGCAGAGCTATATATAAAGTATCAACCAGCTCAGTCTTTGCTTTTTATCGTTGCACATTCTTGCCTTTGCCTTCCAAACTGCGCTGCAATAAGAGTAGATGCAAACAGCGTGCCAACAAGATTGCCAGCATCGCATAGAAGAGCGCCGGCACCCGTTGCGGCATAAACATACCGAGGACACCAAACAGACAGATGGCCAAAGAAGCAGCCAGAGGATAGAGGTCACGACGGCGTTGGCGGTCGTTCCATATCTTAAACGGCAGAGCGAGGAGCGGAAGTGGGTTCAGCAGAACCACCAGCCAGTTGCTCCCAACAGCAGGATGCTCAGAGAAGAAAAACAGGATAAAGACAATACATCCTGTCCCGCCCCAGAGCGTCATCCACAGACAGTCTATCCATCTGCAAATCTTTCTCTTACGCCATTCATACGCTCCGGCGGCCACCATAACCAACAACAGGAGCGCCACAGACAATGCTGGGGAAAGCGGGAACTTCTCAACCGGTTTCGGCCGTGCGTTGACCACCATTTCCGTACGCTTCACCAGCGGACGCATGGTGCCGTCGGCCGCTTTGATAACAGCTTTATCGAAATAGCGCTGCGCATATATCGGCGAAAACATCCTTTGGCCGATGCCGATGGGACGATCGGTTTCTTCGCCCAAAATCAAATCTTGCCCGAAGGCGTTCCACGGGCAATCTTCAGAAGCAAATTCATGGATGATGTCGCGGAAAGTACGTCCACGCCCTCCAGGAAGCTCCCGCCATTCGATACGTCCTTGAACGCATCTTTCAATCTCCGCCACGGCCCGCGTCGTGCAGTTGTCGTAGAGAAAATTGTAGCGATATGTCCAGTCGGGTGTCATGGCCGTCGCAACCAAGGACTCCCACAAAACTTCTTTTTCTTCCGGCAACAGGTTGAGCACTTGCTCTTCAATGCTCCGCCCCTCGCGGCTATAGCTCGCGGCAAAGGCATCAAACGGGAGGGTGCCGAGCATATAGTCGGTCTGTCCCAACATGAAGCGCCAGGCGAAATGGGGCGTGCGGAAGTCAAAGACACCATAATTAAACACCCAGTCCTCTCCGCTTTTAAGATTGCGAATGCGTAGGGCGGTGTGTCCATATAGTTCATATACCTCCGTCCCTGGGGCGCAGGTCAGGAAGCCAACCTCAATGGAATCATTGCTGCTTTCATCGGCCTGCACTGAGGCGTGCATGGCGGAGCAGCAGAGGAGGAGAACTAAAAAGGTATAGAACTTATAGAGTAATTTCATGTTGCACAACTTATAAACAGTTGCAAAGTTACGCCATTTTTCGGACATGACAAAGCAAGGCATCTTTCTGTCAAGACGCCAGCAACGTGCAGCCCGAAAATAAGTAATAGCTTATTCCTTTTCAAGCTCCTCCCAGAAAGCGTCGAGATCTTCCTGAAGCCCTTCCAAGAACTGGCCGCTCAAAACGATGGTGTCGTCGTCAACCACATAGAGGTCGGCAATGGTTTCCTTGTCTTCATCAATGAGCACAAAAGTATAGGGGCGCAACACGTTAAACGATTCGGCCAGCTCCTTGTGGTCAGTGATGTAATGCTGGATAACCTCCAAAGCGTCGTCGTAGAAAGAATCGTTGTTGTTTCCAATCCATTCGTCGACCACGCAGCGCGTCAATTCGTTGTCGTCATCATCAAAAATAAGCAGTTCCCCGCTTTCTTGCTTCACCTGAATGAGGATGTCGGTCAGCGGAAGAGGTTCTGCCCCTTCTGGAAACTTGGAGGCGGCCTTCGTGAGCGCTCTTCCGATTTTATTTAATGTGGACTCTGAAACTTCCATAGTAGGTTTTATAAATAGGTATTCAAAATCATTTTATACTATCCACGCAGGGATAAACCAGTTTGATATGCAAATATACAATTTTAAACAGGTGCTCAAAAACAAAATTAAAAGTTTTTCGTCCGCAGGGTTTTAATATCTGCCTACCAGACGGTCTGAGCCCCTTGAATACCCGAGACATTATTTCCATCACACGCCTTATTATATAGTAGGTGTTCAAAATCTCCCACCCCTCCATCAAATTTAACCCTTTGATGTCTGCGTGATTCAATATTTATTCTTAAGTTTGCAAGGTAAAGTAAAACACATAAAATCAAAAATGGGAAAAGTATTGATTATCGGCGCAGGTGGCGTTGCCACTGTTGCCGCTCATAAAGTGGCTAAGAACACCGACGTGTTCAACGAAATCATGATTGCCAGCCGCACGAAATCCAAGTGCGATGCCATCGTCAAGGCCATTGGCCGTGACGACATCAAAACGGCACAGGTGGACGCCGACAGCGTAGAGCAGCTCTGCGCTCTCATGAACGAGTTCAAGCCCGACCTCGTCATGAACCTCGCCCTGCCCTATCAGGACCTCACCATCATGGAAGCCTGCCTGCAGTGTGGATGTTCATACCTCGACACGGCCAACTACGAGCCGAAAGACGATGCACACTTTGAATATTCTTGGCAGTGGGCCTTCAAAGACCGCTTTGAAAAGGCTGGCCTGACAGCCATCCTCGGTTGCGGTTTCGATCCGGGCGTAACGAGCATCTACACGGCTTATGCCGCCAAGCATCACTTTGACGAGATTCAATACCTCGACATTGTCGACTGCAACGCTGGCGACCACCACAAGGCCTTCGCCACCAACTTCAACCCGGAAATCAACATCCGCGAAATCACCCAGAAGGGACTCTATTGGCAGGACGGCAAATGGGTGGAGACCGAACCGCTTGAAATCCACAAACCGCTGACCTACCCAGAAATCGGCCCGAAGGAGAGCTACCTCCTGCACCATGAGGAAATCGAAAGCCTCGTGAAGAACTATCCGACCATCAAGCGCGCACGCTTCTGGATGACCTTCGGACAGGAATACCTGACCCACCTGCGTGTGATTCAGAACATCGGCATGGCATCCATCAAGCCCATCAACTACGAAGGACACGAAATCGTTCCTTTGCAGTTCCTCAAGGCCGTATTGCCCAACCCGCAAGACCTTGGCGAAAACTACGAGGGCCAGACCAGCATCGGCTGCCGCATCCGCGGTCTGAAAGACGGCAAGGAACACACCTACTACGTCTACAACAACTGCTCACACCGTGCAGCCTATGAAGAAACTGGCATGCAGGGCGTCAGCTACACAACTGGCGTTCCAGCCATGATTGGTGCACGCATGTTCATGCTTGGGCTTTGGAAGAAGCCGGGCGTTTGGAATGTTGAGGAATTTGATCCAGATCCATTCATGGAAGAGCTCAACAAGCAGGGATTGCCTTGGCACGAAATTCACGATGGCGACCTCGAACTCTAATTGACAGACATCCAGAACAGTTGGGCAAGCCAAGCGGCCAAAATCATGACACGACAATGCTCCACGCATAGCTATGAATGACTCTGACGCTTCGCTTAGCCAATTTATCATATTTTTTCAAGGGCGTTCTCAAAATTCCGGCTTATATCTTGAAGATGACGAGTCGGAATTTTCAGAACGCTCTTTCATTTAAAGGGTTATCATGGAAAAAGCAAAGACCATCAAACCATTCAGCATAAAAGACGCCAGGGAAGTGGCGGCGAAATACACGTCGTCTATGGGCGATGACTTTATAGCCTTAGACGACATCAGTCTTGCCAATCTCTCCAACGACACCATCCGCCTGGGCTTTTTCACTTACTGTTTCTGCACAGGCGGGAGCGTAAAGTTCATGATAAACACCCAAACCGTGGAGATGTCGTCGGGCGACCTTTTTATCGGCGTCGGCGACCAGGTATTCAGCAAACTGGACGTGAGCGAAGATTTTCATGCACGCATGATTCTCGTTTCACACCAGAGCATACAGGACGGCATCGCCGGGCTCACGCAACTTTGGCCGTTCCTGCAATATCTCTATAAATATCCCGTCACCCATCTGACGCTGAAAGAACAGGAATGGGCAAAGGCCGGCTTTGACTACATCATCTGGCGCATGCAGCGCGAGGAAACGCGCTATCGCCGCGAAACAATGACGGCCCTCATCCGCCTCTTTTATTTCGACGTCTGCGACATCCTCAGCTCCCACTGCATGTCGCCAGTTGACATACGCTCTGGCAGTTTCGGCCTCTTCGACAAGTTCATCCAACTGCTCAGCGCCAATTTCAAGAAGGAAAGAAACGTCTCTTGGTATAGCAACAAACTCTGCATCACCCCCAAATACCTCTCGGAGGTTGTCAAAACCGTGAGCGGAAAAACCGCCGGACAATGGATCACGGAATTTGTGGTGATTGAAATCAAACAGCTGCTGGCCAACACGAGTCTTTCAATCAAGGAAATCTCACAACGAATGAATTTCACGAACCAGAGTTTCCTCGGAAAGTATTTCCACAACGCCACTGGTTTTTCCCCGAGAGAATACCGACAGATAAACACTTCCGTGTAAGACGAAAAAAAACGGCGCATGATTGAAAACAACGCATCTCTCTGTTGTTCACGTCAGTTTTTCCCGCCATTCTCCCCCTGCCGCCCTCGTTGACAATCCAATCCCAAAATCTGTCAGCGAACGCGGGAGCAGACGCAGCCGCGTCTGGCCCCAGACGCGAACGCACCTGGGAGCAGACACGAACGCATCTGGGAGCAGACACGCTTGAACGCGGGATGGTGTTCGCCAACAGACATAGGTCTCGAATTGGCGGAATGCGATATTTTCTGCTTGCCGATAATCAGATTTTCCATTTGCCCATTCGTTTTGCCTGTGGTAATCCCCATCGGCAGAACGTCAGAGCAAAGACATCAAAAAAAATAACCTCATGCTTAATTTTGAATTTTGCAGTCCGACCCACTTCGTCTTCGGCAAAGACACGGAGCAGCAGACTGGTGACTTGGCACTGCGATATGGTGCAAAAAAAGTGTTGATTGTTTACGGACAAGGTTCGGTCGTCAGAAGCGGCCTTCTCGCCCGTGTTGAAAAATCGCTCACCGAAGCCGGACTCTGCTTTGGCGAACTGGGCGGTGTCAAGCCGAATCCCGAAGACGGACTGGTGCGCGAAGGCATCGCAATGGTGCATCGCGAGAAATATGACTTTCTCCTTGCCGTTGGCGGCGGCAGTGCCATTGACACCGCCAAAGCCATTGCGCTCGGCGTGCCGTACGACGGCGATTTCTGGGATTTCTATGCCGGAAAAGCCGAGGCAAAAGAGGCCATGCCCGTGGGAGTGGTGCTCACCATTCCGGCTGCGGGGAGCGAGGCTTCTGGCAACACCGTGATAACCAACGTTGCCACTGGCCAAAAAATTTCCCTGCGCTGCCCACTCTTGCTGCGCCCGCGTTTTTCTGTGCTGAATCCAGAACTCACTTTCACGTTGCCGCATTTCCAAACAGCCTGCGGCATCTGCGACATGATGGTGCACATCTTTGAGCGCTATTTTTCTAACACACCTTCAACGGAGGTCACCGACCGCATCTCTGAAGGTCTTCTGCAGAGCATCATCACCGAAGGACGCCGCCTGATGGAATGTCCCGACGACTATGAAGCACGCGCCAACATCATGTGGGCTGGAACATTGGCCCACAACGGTGTTTGCGGCACAGGCCGCGAAGAAGACTGGTCGAGCCATGCCATTGAACACGAACTAAGCGCTCTCTACGGCGTGACGCATGGTGCAGGATTGGCAGTGGTGTTCCCAGCCTGGCTGAAAGTGGTGAGCAAGGTCAACGATTTCCGCACGCTCCAGTTGGCTGAACGTCTCTTCGGCATAGAAGCAGACGGCCGACCGAAAGCAAAGGTCATCAATGAGTGTATCAGCCATTTGCAAGATTTCTGGTCGGGCACACTTGGTTTGCCGCGCAACCTTTCCGAACTGGGCATTGACAATGCAGACATTGACCAGCTTGTCAACAACCTCCACCACACGAAGGGTGAGGTCTTTGGAGGATATGTCAAACTCAACCGTGAACTCACGCGCGATATATATAAGGCGTGTGAGGACTAAACGACCAATCCAAGGGGTGTTTTGAAACGGAAAATCAGGACACACCTTAAAAATATATCCAAGTATTAAAGCCCATCCACCGAAATTATGTAACTTTGCATTACTTAGTTACTTCCGGCAAGCCCTATTGCATAAGAAACGGGCATCCGGGAAATATGAGAACACTTTGGCAATGGCAAAAAAACATTCTCTCCGATAGTGGTAACGCACAAAACAGCCCCAGGCTTGCGGCACCATTGGTTTGGCATTGCTTAAGAAGCAAAAATCATCATTATGAATATACTTGAACTCAGCGAACAGGAAATTTGTCGCCGTAATTCACTCGAACAGTTGCGTGCCATGGGCATAGATCCTTATCCCGCAGCCGAATTCCCCGTTGATGCCTATTCAACGGAAATCAAAGAAAACTTTGACGATAACGCAGAAACTCCGCGTGAAGTGTGCATCGCCGGCCGTATGATGAGCCGACGCATCATGGGCAAGGCCAGCTTTGCAGAATTGCTCGACTCTCGCGGCCGCATCCAGGTTTACGTGACGCGCGACGACATCTGCCCCTCGGAAGACAAAGAACTCTACAACACGGTTTTCAAGAAACTGCTTGACTTGGGAGATTTCATCGGCATCAAGGGCTTCGTGTTCCGCACACAGACTGGCGAGATTTCCATCCACGCCAAGGAACTGACCGTTTTGGCAAAAAGCATCAAGCCGTTGCCCATCGTTAAGGAAAAAGACGGCGTGACATACGATTCGTTTGACGACCCTGAACTCCGCTACCGCCAACGCTACGTTGACCTCATCGTCAACCAAGGTGTCAAGGAGACGTTTTTGAAGCGTTCCAAGGTGATCAAAACGTTGCGCCAGGTGTTGGACGATGCTGGATACACTGAAGTTGAAACGCCAATCCTTCAGCCCATCCCCGGCGGCGCAAGCGCCCGTCCGTTTATCACACACCACAACTCTCTCGACGTTGACCTCTATCTCCGCATCGCAACGGAGCTTTATCTGAAGCGCTTGATTGTTGGCGGTTTTGAAGGTGTTTATGAAGTGGGCAAGAACTTCCGCAACGAGGGTATGGACAAGAACCACAACCCAGAGTTCACCTGCATGGAGCTCTACGTTCAATATAAAGACTACAACTGGATGATGACGTTCACGGAAAACCTCCTGGAGCGCATCTGCCTTGCAGTCAACGGCACGACGGAAGTGGAAATCGACGGCAAAACTGTCAGCTTCAAGGCGCCATACCGCCGCCTGCCAATCCTCGAAGCCATTAAGGAAAAGACGGGATATGACCTCGACGGAAAGAGCGAAGACGAAATCCGCGAAATCTGCAAGAAGCTCAACATGGAAATCGACGACACAATGGGCAAGGGAAAACTCATTGACGAGATGTTCGGCGAATTCTGTGAAGGCACTTATATCCAGCCGACGTTCATCACGGACTATCCCGTGGAAATGTCGCCGCTGACAAAAAAACACCGCACAAACCCGAACCTGACGGAGCGCTTCGAACTGATGGTCAACGGTAAGGAATTGGCCAATGCCTATTCTGAGCTCAACGACCCAATCGACCAAGAGGAACGCTTCCAAGACCAGTTGCGCCTCTCTGAGAAGGGCGACGACGAGGCCATGTTCATCGACCAGGACTTCCTGCGCTCTCTGCAATATGGCATGCCTCCCACCTCGGGCATCGGCATCGGCATCGACCGCCTCGTGATGCTCATGACGGGACAGACCCAGATTCAGGAAGTGTTGTTCTTCCCGCAAATGCGTCCAGAGAAGAAAGCTCCGCGCGACGCTGCCGCCAAATATGTGGGATGTGGCATTGACGAGGCTCTGGTGCCTGTGCTCCAGAAGGCTGGATATAATCTGGTGACAGACCTCAAGGATGTCAACCCGCAGAAGGTGCAGCAGCAAATCGGGGAAATCATCAAGAAATACAAACTCGATATTCAAAAGCCAAGCGTTCAAGACATTACGGACTGGAACGTTGGCTAACATATAGTAATGGTGAAAGAATAAGTTGATCAATTTTGACCTGTATTTTTGTTGGTTTTGGAATTTGGAAGAGGGAGCATAGCGGGCTATGTGACCGATGATAAATTTCAAAAACGGCAAAAAGACAGGGCATAAGAAATAATTCCTTATTCCACAAAATTGGTCAAGTTATTTTTTTACCATTACATAGCTTTTTGCTGAAAAAAAATACCGCCCACACAACATCTCTAAAAGCGTGGGCGGTGTTTCCGTTTCTTTTTTGCTGCCTTTTCTATAAGGGAAAAACGCCACAGCATTGGACGTGCCTCCTTGGTGCAGATGCAGCACATTATAAATAAGTAGATTGTCAAACTTGTTTGAATGCCTTGCCGAAGTGCAGCCAATATCAAACAAACATACTGCTGACCACCTGCTCAAGTAGATTGAAACATCGTGTTTGGAAACGAAAAAATAGCCATCATGGGAGGCGGAAGCTGGGCCACCGCCGTTGCCAAAATTGTGCTCGAGAAAGTTGATCACATCTCTTGGTATATGCGTAGACCTGAAGTCATTGAAGACTTCAAGCGCTTGGAGCATAATCCGTCATATCTTACGAGCGTACACTTCGATGTCAACAGAATATCCTTTTCTTCCGACATCAATGAGGTGGTGCGCAACTGCGATACGCTTATTTTTGTGACACCTTCGCCTTATTTGAAAAACCACCTGAAAAAACTCAAAGAGAAACTTCATAACAAATTCGTCATTACGGCCATCAAGGGAATTGTGCCCGATGAGAACTTGATATGCTCTGAATATTTCCGGCAGGTTTTTAATGTGCCCGACGACAATTTGGCCGTTTTGGGCGGTCCGAGCCATGCAGAAGAAGTGGCGCTGGGGCGTCTGACTTATCTCACGATTGGGTGTACCGATGAAGAGAAAGCCGCCAATTTCGCCGACCTGATTGCAAGCAGCTACGTCAAGACGAAGACAAACTCCGACGTGATTGGCATCGAATATGCTTCTGTCTTGAAAAACGTTTATGCCATCGCTTCCGGAATCTGCAACGGCTTGAAATACGGCGACAACTTCCAGAGTGTGCTTGTGAGCAACGCCGTGCAGGAGATGAGCCGCTTCCTCAATGCGGTCTACCCCATTGAGAGAAACGTTTACGACTCGGTATATCTCGGCGACCTCCTTGTGACCAGCTATTCCAATTTCTCGCGCAACCGCGTCTTTGGAACCATGATCGGAAGGGGCTACTCGGTCAAGTCGGCGCAAATCGAAATGGAAATGATTGCCGAAGGATTCTATGGCACCAAATGTATGAAGGAAATCAACAGACATTTCCACGTGAACATGCCGATATTGGATGCGGTGTACAACATTCTCTACGAGAAAATATCCCCTTCAATTGAAATCAAACTGCTGACCGACTCTTTCCGATGAGGCCCAACACGGAGGGGCGTCTCTTACGCTCTGCTCCCACAGCTTTCCGGAAATGATTTGGCATCAGCTGGCTAAGTAGGTGGTTGACCAACCACTTAATACATAATGCCCCCGATAACAACAAAAGCGCATCCGCAATTGCAGACGCGCTTTTTATTGTTATCGGGGGTTAGTAATGAAATTAGCTATGTGTTCTACACACACGCCAAAACCTCTTAGTACAAGACAACGCCCCACTTGCCATCCTTGCCTTTTCTGACAGGCATCTTGTCGGTCTTGGTTGAACCGTCTTTGAGGGTGAATTCCACTTCAACCTTTGCCCTGTCGCCACCATCATTGAGCTCACAGTTAAGGACCTTGCAGTCGGTATATTTTGGCTCTTCGTTGCCCGTTTTAGCCTTGAGCATGGCCGACAGCTGTTCCTTGCCCTGTTTTTCTTCCTCTTCGCTGGTTCCTTCCTTGACATATACGTAGTCAACGAATTTGTCAAAGTCATTAGAAATCATAGCTTTTGCAGCTGCTTCTGCAACATCTTCAGGAGTGTTTGACGGACCGCAACCACACAAACCGATAGTTAATAATCCGCATGCCAAGATGCTCATAAAAATTTTCTTCATGATACTTTTGTATTAATAGGTTAATAATCAATATACTGCAAACGTACAGAAAAACAAGACGACTTCTCTCAAGGAGTCTGCCAGAAGATCGCCGCTAAAGGTAGGGTGTTCAAAATCCAGAAAAATTAAGGTTAAAAAAGAGGCGACAGCGCCCCTGAAAGGGGCTCATATTTAGGGTAGGGGCTTGCCCCTACCTCTTGG
>ENA-OOXC01001434-OOXC01001434.1-human-gut-metagenome-genome-assembly--contig:-NODE-1434-length-14187-cov-1.931078_pt1 | contig 14187 bp, 10 predicted proteins | sample MGYA00241578_ERZ501325 | MGnify/ENA primary metagenome ERZ501325 (study PRJEB25962, sample SAMEA2042737) | human gut metagenome | biome: human gut; feature: human-associated habitat; material: faeces...
CGTTACTTCCTCTGCCGGCTCGTCCTCATCCTCGTCTGCGGGATCGGACTCTGCGTCTGTGTCCTCGGTCTCATAAATCATCTGCTGAAGATGCTCAACGTCCATCGACTCGGCTTCTCTTGCCTCGGGAGCTTTAGCCTCCTCGACGGTCTCCTCAAAAGGGACTGCAGCGTCTTCTGCCGGAGCTTCCTCTGTCTTTACTTCCTCGGAAGGTTCCTCTGCTGCGGGTTCTTCTTCCGCTTCAGGCTCGGAGCTTTCCTCCTTCGCTTCTTCGGCAACAGGCTCCTCTGCCGGAACTTCCTCAGTCTTTGCTTCCTCCTCGGCTGTCATCTTTTCGATAACTGTCTCGGGCAGTTTATTGATGAGCTCAAGCTGAGCGGCATACTCACCGAGAATCTGCTGCTTGAACTTTGTAACCTCCTGCTTCATGGTCTCAAGAGCGGCAAGCTCCTTGATCATGTCGCTTCTCGCATTAACGGATGCTTCCTTAGACTCCTGAACAGCCTTTTGAGCGATTTCCTCGGCCTGCTTTCGAGCCTCGGCAACAATTGCATCAGCCTGATACTTTGCATTTGAAAGCATTTCCTTTGCGGCGGCATCAAGTCTCTCGTTTTCGGTATCGGTTCTCTCCTTGACCTCGGCAACGAGCTTGTCTGCCTTTTCCTGTGCCTCACGGGTAATCTTCTCGGCAGCTCTCTGAGCCGTAAGAAGCGCATTACGGATATTATCCTCGTCGTTTCTGTATTCCTCAAGTCTCTGTGCAAGGAGATTTATCTTTTTAAACATCTCTCCGTTTTCGCGGAACATCTGCTCGTAGGACTCGGCAACTTCTCTGATGAAGGTGTCTACGCTCTCTGCTTTATAAGCATTTCTTCCGGAGGCTTCAAAATGATGATTTGTGATTTTTGCCGGTGTTAACATGGTTTATTCCTCCTGTATTTTAAACAATATCTTTTTTGCACGAAATTTTTTAATCAATAATTTGAATGTTCAACCTCGTCGAGAAGCTCACCTGTGAGCGGAACATTATAAGGCGTAATTATATATGCTCTGCCCGCAACACGCTTGATGTCACCGTTATTTGCATAGGCAACACCGCTGAGAAAGTCGATTATTCTTATCGTTGCGTCATTCGGGCAAGTCTCAAGGTTGAGAATAACAATTCTCTTTTCATTGAGCACATCTGCGACCGAGCCTACGTCCTCATATCTGTCAAGCTTTTTGAAAACGACGTGAGCCTTTGAAGAAGCTGCAGCAGCAGCCGGAACAGAAGAACGAATATCAACAACCTTGTTGTCTCTTTCATTCTTATGGCCGAAAGAGAAATTGCTTCTCACGTCATGTGAGTAATCTTCCTTCTCGGGTTCTTCCTCATCGATATCAACATCGTCAAGGAATTCTTCCTCAGACATATTAAACATGTTCTTAAATTTGTCCATCATTCCCATTATAATAAATCCTCCTGAATCAATATACTCGTTTGCCGAAAAGCGACGATCCTACTCTTACCATAGTCGAGCCTTCCAGTATCGCTTCAACATAGTCTCCGGACATACCCATCGACAAGATGTCCATACTGATATTATCTAATTTTTTTGCCTTTATGTCAAGAAACATTCGGTTCATATTCATAAAAAATTTACGAATTTCGGCGCTGCTGTCGCAAATCGGCGGTATTGCCATGAGTCCCTTGACTCTGACGGAGCCGATTTCCGATATTTCGCAAAGGGTTTCGGTCAGTTCCGAGGGATCAAGGCCGAACTTGCTCGCCTCCTCGCCGATGTTTATTTCAACCAAAACATCGGTCACAATTCCCTTTTTAGCCGAGATTTTGCCTATCTCCTTGGCAACCTTAACACTGTCAACGCTGTCGATCATATCGACCTCTCCGACAATCTGCTTAACCTTGTTGGTCTGCAAATGTCCGATAAGGTGTTTTTCAACGCCGTCGAGATGCAGCTCGTCACGCTTGCCGAGATATTCCTGCACCCTGTTTTCGCCGATAAGGTCAATGCCGAGCGAAAGTGCATGATTGATATAAAGGCTGTCAACCGTTTTGGTGACGCCCATCAGGCGCACCGAGCCCTCGTCTCTGCCGCTTTCAAGCGTAGCCTTTTGTATGTTTTCTTTGATGTGCTTGTAGTTTTCTTCAATATCCTTGAAGCGTTCATCAACTAATGCTTTTTCCATCACTGAGATTTCTTCCTTTCACGATAACTTCATCGTAGCGTTTGATCGGGCGGTAGCCGCTCGTCGCTTTGCTTTCTTCGCTTACGATAACATAATCGCCTGCATCATAGATTATATCAATAACTCTGGCGTTCATAATATCGCCTCGGAGAATATAAACAACGTCCACTTCCTTGCCTTTTTCATCCTTTTCACGCCTTATGGCCGAGCTGTTGATTTTGTAGCCTGTGTATTCCTTGAAAACAAGCTCAATATCCTCGGTTCTCATATTTGCATAGGTTTCGTTCATCATATTGCACGAAAAAGCCACGGCAACCTTATCATTCTGAGTCGTTGATATCTTTTCAACAACGACCTCGACGTTCTTAAAGCCGTAATACGGCATATTTATCTTCATTTTTTCGCCTTCGGACATGAGGAGTGAGTATTTGCTGTCCATGACCGTCACAAGGTACCACTTGTAGCTTCCGACGATTTTTCCCATCTGACCCGAAACATCGCCCGGCTTCTTTTCAAAGAGCTTTTCGGCTTCGGAAACAGTCAAATCGGAGATTTTATTGTAATCCATGGCATTCTCATAGCCGTCAAGGTTACTTATATAATAACCGGAAAGCGGTGCAAGAACGTCCGAAGTGTTAATGCTTTTTGATTCAAGAGTCTGAATTTTTGAATTCAGCTCGTTGAACTTAGCCGTCAGGTCAATTGTTCCGTCTTTAAGTATCTGCTTGCTCGCAAGCTTATTTTCAAGCTCCTCAATATTCCTGCTGAGCTCGGAAAAATCACCGCTGTTTGACGTCCTTACAAGCTCGGTGAAGCTTGCATCAATGGTCTTATTGAGCTTTTCCATATCCAGAGCGTTAAGCTCGGTCTGTTCGGAGATTTCCTGGTATCTTGCAAGACTTTCTTTCGCTTCAAGCAAAGCTGAAACATTCGCCGCATCCTCGTCCGAAGCGCAAACTCTCGCAACGGCGTCGCCGCTGGCAACACGCATACCGTCCTTTATGAGAGGAACCACCGTTCCCGTTGTTTTCTGATTTATATATTCTTCATCGCGCACCAGAAAGGCTTTCAATTCAAGCTTCTCCTGTTCAACGACCTCATCCGCCGTTTCCGTGTCGTAGCGATCGCGATTGTTTCTCACAGCATCATGAAAAAGATAAACAAAAGTCGCAAGCACAAGAACCGTGCATATCATGTTTATCCAAGTGCGGTTTTTCATCCTGCCTTTTCTCCTTTCATAAAGCTTTCGAAAAGCGTAAATGCGTCCTTTAACATATCTTCCCTTTTTTGATATTTGTCAATATAGAGCCAATTTATTCGTTCATTGCGCCTGAACCATGTCAACTGCCGCTTTGCATATCTGCGTGTAGCTCTTTTCAGGTTCTCAACCGCTTCATTGAGTGAAACGTCACCGTCAATATACGGTCGAAGCTCCTTATAGCCTATCGCCTGTGCCGAGGTCGAACTGCTTGCCGTGGCAAGATACTCCCTCGCTTCGCTTTCCAAGCCTCGTTCAAGCATGATATCAACACGGCGGTCGATTCTGTCATAAAGGAACTGTCTGTCCTCTGCGTCAAGACCGATGAAGCATACGTCATACGGCGAAGCCTGCTTTGACATTTCGATTTGCCCGGTCATTGTTGTGCCCGTCGTTTTGTATACCTCAAGCGCACGGACAATTCTTTTTATATTATTCGGGTGAAGCTTTTCGGCATACTCGGGATCAAATGCCATGACCTCCTCAAGCAACTTTTCCGCGCCCTCGTCCTCTGCTCTTTTCAGAAGCGAACGGCGAAGCTCCTCATCATAGGATTCCTCGCTGAGCTTAACATTGTTGAGAAGCGTATCAACGTAAAGTCCTGTTCCGCCGCAGACAACGGGAAGCAAGCCCCTTGAATGAATATCGGCAATGCATTCCGCCGCCGCCCGCTGATACAGTGCAACACTGTAGTCCTCGGTATTATCAAGAAAATCCATCATATGATGCGGAACGTTCTTTTTTTCTTCCTCGGTCGGCTTGGCAGTTGCAATATCCATGCCCTTATAAATCTGCATGGAGTCCGCCGAAACGACCTCACCGCCGAAGTGACGGCATATTTCAACAGCCAAATCGGATTTTCCCGACGCCGTGGGGCCTATAACAGCCGCAACAGGTATTCTCTTCATCCGATCAGCTCCCAAAGATTGATTTTTATATGTTGGATCTAAAATGTAAGATATCTAATATCTAATATCTAATGTCTATATCGGTACTGCCCCGAGCGAAAAATGCGTTGTGGGCAAATTTACCTTTAAACATAAATTGATGGAAATTTGTTCAGAACGCTTTTTGCAGGGAGGGTGCTGTACTCGGTACCGCCCCGAGCAAAAAATGCGTTGTGGCAAATTTACCTTTAAACCTAAATTGATGGAAATTTGTTCAGAACGCTTTTTGCAGTGAGGGAGCTGTACGAGGTACTGCCCCGAGCGAAAAATGCGTTGTGGGCAAATTAACACAATTTTCGATCTCATACCTTGACATTTCTATCAAAACAGGTCTGCCGTGCGGGCAATATCTGATATCGGGATTGTTGAGAAGACTTTCAACAAACTTGTTCAGCTCATAGTCTGATGTTCGGTCCCCGGCTTTAATAGCGGCACGGCAAGCGGTTGAGTGATATATCCAATCGAGTTTCTCGGGAATCAATTCCTTTTGACTGGTGACAAGATATCCTGCAAGCTCCATGATGACCTCGGCAAGGTCTGCGTCGGCGACTGCTGTCGGACACTCGTTGACGATAACCATTCCGCCGCCGAAATCTTCGACGTAATAGCCTGCTTTTTCGAGCAAATCAAGATTGTCAAGAACCGCCGAATATTCCTCTTTGCTGAGAGTCACGGTCACGGGAGCAAGAAGCATCTGCGTTTCAATACCGTCGCGGTTCGCCTTGAATTTTTCAAAGAGCATACGCTCATGCGCAGCGTGCTTATCGATTATCAGGAGCTTTTTTCCCTGTTCAACAAGTATGTAGGTTTTGAACGCCTCGCCGATAACCCTATAAGGTTCAACCTCGTGCTGAACCTCTTCAACAATCGGCTGAACGGGTTCAGGCTCGATTGAGGGCTTTATTTCAACCGGCTCGGGTTTCGTTTGTGCAACGGGATCCGGCTCCTGCACCGTCGGCTTAAAGCACGGAACGAGGTCGGGTATTTCGTTTTTTTCTATTTCAAATTTCGAGCTGTTGTCGTTAAAAACTATAGTCTCGGTTTTTGGTGATTCAACCGTTTTCTTGAATTCGGTCGAGGTTGTGTTCGTCCAAAAATCCTGTTTCGGCTGAGCTTCTTTTTTGATTTGCTCAAGCTGCTGTTCATATATTTTTATCTGCTTGCCCTCGGCAGGTCTCGGCATAAACTGACGGTTGACCTTCTGCTGAAATGTTGCCTGTACTCTCGTGTCGCCCTGCTGCAACGCCGATTTTGCACAGTAATAAACCGCATTAAAAATCATCTTTTCGTTAGCGAAGCGAACCTCGGTTTTCGCAGGATGAACATTGACATCCACTGCACCGGGAGCAATCTGTATTTTGAGCACACAGGCAGGAAATTTACCGACCATGATTGAGTTTTTATATGCCTCCTCAAGGGCAACCATACCTGTACGTGTTTTTATAAATCTGTCGTTCAAAAAGAAATACTGCATCATTCGGTTCGGACGGGCATTGAACGGCTTTGAAATATAGCCGCTGACTCTCACACCCTCCAGCTCGTAGTCGCATGGAATAAGCGTTGATGCAAAATCCTTGCCGAGCACCTTATATATTGCGCTGTCGAGCTTTCCGTCACCCGAAGTGAAAAGAACGTCCTTTGAGTCTCTGATGAATCGAACGCTGACCTCGGGGTGAGAAAGTGCAATTCTGTCAACGACCGCCGCAACGGCGTTGCCCTCGCTGACGTCCTTTTTGAGGAATTTCATTCTCGCAGGCGTGTTATAGAAAAGGTCACGGACAATCAAGGTCGTTCCCTTCGGGCAGCCTGCTTCATCAAGAACGGTTTCCTCGCCGCCCTCGATGCAATACCGTGTTCCGACGTCCTCGTTTTCGCCCCTCGTCATAACCTCTACTCTTGAAACGGCGGCAATTGAAGCCAGCGCTTCACCGCGGAAGCCAAGGGTACAAATCGCATTCAAATCGTCAGCGGTGGAAATTTTGCTTGTCGCATGACTGATGAAGGCCTTGCGAATGTTGTCACGGTCAATTCCGCAGCCGTTATCGGTTATGCGGATATATGTAATTCCGCCGCGCTTTATTTCAAGTGTGATCTTGTCCGCTCCTGCGTCAATCGCATTTTCCATTATCTCCTTAACAATGGATGCCGGACGCTCGACAACCTCGCCTGCGGCGATGAGCTCGGCAATATGCTTGGGTAAAATATTTATTTGCGGCATAAGATCACCTCTTTTTCTTCTCTTATTTTTTTACAGCCTGTCCGCTCTGTTTTTCAGCTCATAGAGCTTTTGCAAAGCCTCAATCGGCGTAAGCGTGTTTATATCAATCGTCTTGAGTTCCTCAACAATCTCATTGCCCTCGTTCGAAGCGAATGAAATTTGCATATCGTCATCGCTCTTTTCAACCGTTCTTATTACTGTAACCGCACCCTTTTCCTCAAGCTCCTTGAGAATATCCTTGGCACGGTTGACAACAGCATTCGGAACTCCTGCGAGCTTGGCAACCTCAATACCGTAGCTGCCGTCCGCTCCGCCGCGAACAATTCTTCTGAGAAAAGTTATGTCGTCGCCCCTCTTTTTGACGGAGATGTTATAATTCTTCGTTCCGCCGATTTCGTTTTCAAGCTCGGTCAATTCATGATAATGCGTTGCAAAAAGCGTCTTTGCGCCGAGCTTTTTCGGGTCGGCGGTGTATTCAAGCACTGCACGTGCAATGCTCATGCCGTCAAAGGTTGAAGTGCCTCGACCGATTTCGTCAAAAATCAACAAGCTTTTCTTCGTTGCATTTTTCAGAATGTTTGCAACCTCGCTCATCTCAACCATGAACGTTGACTGACCTGACGCAAGATCGTCACTCGCACCGACTCGGGTGAATATGCTGTCAACCAAGCCGATTTGTGCACTTGAAGCTGGAACAAAGCTGCCGCACTGCGCCATGAGCACGATAAGCGCAACCTGACGCATATAAGTCGATTTCCCCGCCATGTTCGGGCCTGTGATTATCGCACAACGGTTGTCCTTGCAGTCAAGCGCCGTATCATTCGGCACAAACGGCGTATCACTCATCATTTTTTCAACAACCGGATGTCTGCCGTCCTTAATAATGATTTCGTCGCCGTCCGTCATTATCGGGCACGAATAGTCGTTCTGCTGAGCGACCTTTGCAAAGGAACAAAGTGCATCAATTGTTGCGACCGCATGGGCGGTTTTCTGGATTCTGTAAAGCTCGTCGGCAACCTTACCTCTGACCTGAACGAAAATTTCATATTCGAGCTTTACGATTCTTTCCTGTGCGCCGAGAACCTTGGCTTCAAGGTCTTTCAGCTCGCTCGTTATAAATCGCTCGCAGTTTGCAAGCGTCTGTTTTCTTATATATTCCTCGGGAACAAGCTCTTTAAATGCATTCGGCACTTCGATATAGTAACCGAAAACCCGATTGTAGCCGATTTTCAGCTTCTTGATTCCCGTTTTTTCCTGCTCGGTCTGCTGAATGGCGGCAATATAGCCCTTGCCGTTATGTACGATATCCCTCAGCTCGTCAAGCTCGGCGTTAAAGCCGTCCTTTATCATGTCGCCCTCACGGACTGTAAACGGCGGCTCCTCCTGAATTGCCTTGTCAATAAGCTCGGCAACATCCGTCAGAAGGTCAATGCTTCTGCACGTCTCGTTGAGAAGCGCAGATTTGCACCCGGCAATTCCGCTCTTAATATCAGGCAAAAGCTGTATCGCCGCAAGAAGCGAACGAAGCTCCTTCGCATTTGCGGTTTCGTAAACAATTCTCGCCATCAGTCTTTCCATGTCGCTGACGTTTGAAATCGCCGCTACCTCGTTTTCGAGAAGAACGGAATCGTCAAACAGCTCACCGACGGCATTGTGTCTCTTGGTAATCTTCGCAAGATTGACCAACGGCTGCTCGATCCAGTTTCTGACAAGGCGCTTGCCCATTGCGGTTTTTGTCTTGTCAAGCACCCACAGGAGAGTTCCCCTGCGTTCCCTGTTTCGCATCGTTTCGGTCAATTCGAGATTTCTTCGGGAAGAAAAATCAATTTTCATAAACTGATTTTCCGAATAAAAGTCAATCTCACGAATATTATCAAGGCCGGATTTCTGCACCTCGGTCAAATAATCGATCGTTGCGCCGAGAGCGCAAACAGCCTCATTACTTTCCTCAATGGCAAGCTCGGTTAAGCTCTTTTTAAAATGATTTGTTATAACACGGCGGCAGTAATCAACATTGATTTTCTCCTCGTCAATACTGTCGGCGGTACATTCAACACGGTTTTTTATGAACTCCCTGATTTTATCGTTCTTAACAACGGCGGAATTATAGCGAATTTCCGTCGGCATATATCTTCCGAGCTCATTGACGATCTCATTACCGACCGATTTTGAATCAAGCTGGGTAAGGCTCAGCTCACCCGTTGAAACATCTGCAAAGCAAACGCCCGCAGCATTGCCGTTGAGCCAGATTGAACAAAGGAAATTGTTCTTCGATTCGTCAAGCATGCTGCTCTCGATAACCGTACCGGGAGTCAGCACACGGATAACGTCACGTTTAACTATACCCTTTGCCGTTGCAGGGTCTTCGGTCTGTTCGCAGATAGCAACCTTATAGCCCCTTGAAACGAGCCTTGCGATGTATGAATCAACGCTGTGAAAAGGCACGCCGCACATGGGCGCTCGTTCTGCCTGACCGCAGTCTCTGCCCGTCAGCACAAGCTCAAGCTCCCTCGACGCAACCTTGGCATCTTCAAAGAACATCTCGTAAAAGTCACCGAGTCTGAACATAAGAATCGTATCCTGATATTCTTTTTTGATTTCAAGATATTGCTTCATCATCGGCGTCATTTCTGCCATCTGTTTTTCACCTCATAAATTAAACTTCGTCATTTTTCTTTTTTCAAACAATAGACTTTAGATATTAGACTGAGAATATCATAAATATTATCTAACATCTAATATCTAAAATCTAAAATCTATTTTAGTGGCATGAACCGCATTCGCCCGAGCAATGATGCTCCTCCTGCGGCTCACAGGTTTTGGGGTCCTCGCCCTGAACGCAGAGGGCAAGAATACCTGTAATATGATTCATCATCTCGTCAACAGCCTGACGTGCGGCCTCATACTTCTGCATATTCTCGTTTGCCATAACTGCCTGATAAACCTCTGTAAACTCCTTGTCGTAAGCAGCGAGCTTCTCCTCGTTTGCGTCATCCTTGGCCGCCTCGTGCTGATATGACATGTGGATAAGCTGAATCTTATTGATAAGATCGTTGAGATCTGTGTCAGCCTCGTTTGTCTTTCTTGCCTCATGGAATGCAAGATAACGCTCGTCCTGCTGAATCGCTGCACCGAGCTGTCTTGTGATTTCAATAATGTCCATTGTAAAACTCCTATAAATTTATTTATCTGAAAAACGCCTTTCAGCGTTCATCCAATACTCCTCTGACTATCCATGTCAAGGGCTCCGTAACCCTAACCTTGCAGAATTTTCCGATAAGCTCCTTACCCTCGACCTCGGGGAACTCTATCATAACGTTGCCCTCGGTTCTGCCGTTGAGAATACCGTCCTTGGCATAACCCTCGCAAAGCACCGTATAGGTCTTATCCTTCATAGCTGCCGTTCGCTCGGAGGCGATTTTCTCCTGTGCGTCCGTCAGCTCCTTGAACCATTTGCCTTTTTCCTCTCTTGAAATCGGGTCCGGCATATCTGCCGCTTTCGTGCCCGGTCGCGGTGAGAAAATAAATGTGAACAGCGACGTGAACCTAACTTCTTCTATCAGCGAAACCGTATCTCTGAACTCCTCATATGTCTCGCCGGGGAATCCGACAATAACATCGCTCGTCATTGAAAGGTCGGGCATAACCTGCCTTGCATATTTTGCAAGCTCAAGATATTTTTCCCTCGTATAGCCTCGGTTCATCGCCTTGAGGACTCTGTCATTTCCGCTTTGGAACGGAAGATGCAAATGCTTTGCAACCTTGTCGCACGAAGCCATTGTATCAAGAAGCTCCTTTGTGCAGTCTTTAGGGTGCGAGGTCATAAATCTGATTATAAAATCACCCGGCAAATCGTTGATCTGACGAAGAAGCTTTGAAAAATTGATATCTCTGTCAAGATTTTTTCCGTATGAATTAACATTCTGACCGAGCAGTGTTATATCCTTGCAGCCCGATGCGATAAGCTCCTTTGCTTCCTTGATAATATCCTCGGGCTCGCGGCTGCGTTCACGTCCCCTTACATACGGAACAATGCAATAGCTGCAAAAATTGTTACAACCGTACATGATCGGAAGCCAGCCCTTGATATTACCGTCACGCCTTATCGGCAGATCCTCGGCAATAACGCCTGCCTCATCGGGGCACTCATAGACCTTTTTTCCCGTACAAAGCACACGGTAAATGAGCTCGGGAATTCTGTGAATAACGTGAGTTCCGAAAACAAGATTGACAAAAGGATAGCTCTTTCGTATTTTATCAACAACTCTTTTCTGCTGCATCATGCAGCCGCAGAGTGCGATTACCAAGTTCGGATTGGTCTTTTTCAGCCTCTTGATTGCGCCGACGTTGCCGTAAATTCTGTCCTCGGCATGCTCACGAACCGCACAGGTGTTGTAGAGAATCAAGTCTGCTTTTTCCACATCATCGGTGAAACCGTAGCCGAGCGTTTCAAGAATTCCCTTAATACGTTCTCCGTCGGAAACATTGCCCTGGCAACCATAGGTATGAACAAAGGCAAGCGGCTGAGAAGGTTCAAATCTTGAGGTCAAAACCGTCCTGACAAGCTCTGTATATTCACGCTGCTTCTCCATCTCGGATGGCGAAACCTTAATAATCTTTTTCATTGTGCCTTCGCTCAAAGGGCATACCTCTCTTTTTAACTTATTAACCGTTTAATTATATAATAAAAACTGTATTATTTCAAGCTTTTTAATATAAAATCTTTTGCTTCAAGTCTTTTATAACATTCTATAATATAATATTTAATAAATATTGACTTTAAGCTTTGTGTAATGATATAATTCATGTATGTATGAACGGTGGTGAAAATATTGAAAAAACAAAGTGTGTTATCAAGCAAAAACAAGCTTATGACTTTTGCTGTTTATTTGCTTTTTCTCATTTTTTCTTTCGGTATTCTTTACATCTGCACCGCATCGTCACCCCGTTATGCCACGAATCCGTGGAATGACGCAAATGCATTTCTGACAATGGGACGTGCAATGTCAAGCGGTCTGACAATTTACAAAGACATTTTTGAGCAAAAAGGGCCGTTGCTTTATCTTCTTCATGCCGTCGCAAGTCTGATTTCCGATTCCTCGTTTTTGGGAGTTTATATTATTCAATCTCTATTTCTTTCGGCGACTGCATTTGCCGCATATAAAATTGCTTTGCTTTATGTCGGAACGGCATGGTCGGTGATTTCCGCTGTGCTCACCTGCTTTGTTACCGTCAATTCCGGCTGCTATTATTACGGCGACAGTGCCGAGGAATTTTGCCTGCCGTTGTTGATGATCAGCATTTATTTTTTCTGCCGATATTTCAGAAACACCGAACAAAATGAGCTTGGCAAGTCCGTTTTCCTTCTCGTCGGTTTTTTTGCCGGCTGTGTTGCAATGATAAAATTTACCGTTATCGGTTTTTGGTTCGCATGGGCGGCATACATTTTGCTTTACATTTGGATTGCAAAAAAAAATTTCAAAAAAACCTTTGTTAATGCTATGTTTTTTCTCTGCGGAATGGCACTTGCCGTTGCACCGTGGATAGTATATTTTGCCGTCAAAGGCGCTCTGTATGATTTCATCAACACATATTTTGTTCTCAATGCCACGGCATATCCCAAGGCAGAGGGGCTCGGAATTATTTCACGAATTTTTGAACCGTTACATTCATTGTGCGAAAATCTTGTGATTTCACCTGCTTTGTTTATCCTCGGATTCCTCGGAATAATCATTTTTGCCGTAACAAAAATTTTTACCGAGAAAAAACTTTTCTCTCGGCTTTCCGTTCCGTTTGTTTGCTGTATCGGGCTGTATATAATTTATTTCGGAATAAGATACTATAATTACTATTTTATTCCGATGTCCGTATTCACAGTATTTACCTTTATCGCTTTGACGTATTCGCTCAATAATATTACAAAAAGCAAATCGGGAATAATTGCGGCTATTCTTTGCATCGCAATTATTCCGACGACAATAGTTGCTTCAAATTATTTAAATCTATCATCAAGGTTTACTCCGAGGGAAGGCGAAGAAACAGTACAATCCAAAGCAGCCGAATACATCGTCTCGCACAACCCCAACGGCAGGATTCTCAACTACGGCTCTTTGGATTCGGGCATTTATCTTGCCGCAAAACAGGTGCCGCAATTTAAACACTTTGAGCAGCAGAATCTTTTATACGACAAATATCCCGAGAATATTGACGAACAAAACAGATACATTTCCGACGGGTTAGCCGATTATGTTGCTATTGCCGCTAAATCCGGCATGGAGCTTTCCGATATTTACAATAAAAATATCGCACTAAAGACCGATTATACGCTTGTTTTCTCTCAAGAGTACATTATTGCCGAATCGGCATTCAAAAATAAAAAAACGGCCCAAACGTACTATCTTTTTGAATTAAAGGAGGACTGACTGTGGAACCTAAAACTTTATATATTCTTGCGCCCTGCTATAATGAAGAAGAAGTATTGCCTCTTACATCAAAAATCCTTCTCGATAAGGTCAATTCACTTATCGATGAAGGTAAAATAAGTGAAAACAGCCGCGTCGCTTTTGTTGACGACGGTTCAAAGGACAAAACCTGGGAAATTATCGAAAGCTTGCATGAGCTTGACCCGAAATTTGTCGGCATTAAGCTTTCGAGAAACAGAGGACACCAAAACGCTCTTCTCGGAGGCATGTCAACAATAGTCGATGATTGTGATATGATAGTCACGATTGATGCCGACGCGCAGGACGACGTCAATGCTATTGATAAAATGGTTGATGATTTCAATAACGGAGTTGAAATTGTTTACGGCGTTCGTGCTTCAAGGGAAAAGGACACATTTTTTAAGCGAACAACAGCTCAGGGTTTTTACAAATTTATGTCAATGATGGGCGTTGAAACGGTATATAACCACGCCGATTTCCGACTGATGAGTTCAAGAGCAGTAAAGGCGCTTCTCGAATTTAAGGAAGTCAATCTTTTTCTCAGAGGTATGGTTCCGCTTGTCGGCTTTAAGTCCTCCACGGTCACCTATGACCGTGCGCCGAGGCTTGCCGGAGAATCTAAGTATCCGCTAAAAAAAATGCTGACCTTTGCTTTTGACGGCATAACATCTTTTTCAATAAAACCAATCCGTTTGATAACAGCTCTCGGCGGGGCAACACTTATTTTAAATATAATTTTCGCATTATATGCCTTGATAAGCTATTTTATCAAAAGGACAGTTCCGGGCTGGACATCTACAGTCCTTTCCATTTGGTTTTTTGGCTCGTTGCAGCTTATTGCCATAGGCGTTGTCGGTGAGTATATCGGAAAGATTTATCTTGAAACCAAAGGGCGTCCCAGATTCTTTATTGAAAAATATTTAAAATAAACATATTAAAATACATTAAAGCCTTGCATTTCATATGATTTGCAAGGCTTTACTTTGTAAAAAGAAAACCGCCCCGAGCCGAATTTCTTCGGTTCGGGGCGGTGTTTCGGTAAATCATTCAGTCTGATTCGCCGTTACGTTTTTCAGTGCGCTGTCAGAGTGGCTGTGCCTTCTCTGTTCCAGCCTGCTTCAAATTTGCCGG
>ENA-OOXC01001436-OOXC01001436.1-human-gut-metagenome-genome-assembly--contig:-NODE-1436-length-14172-cov-3.049302_pt1 | contig 14172 bp, 12 predicted proteins | sample MGYA00241578_ERZ501325 | MGnify/ENA primary metagenome ERZ501325 (study PRJEB25962, sample SAMEA2042737) | human gut metagenome | biome: human gut; feature: human-associated habitat; material: faeces...
GAGCGTAAATCTTATGAAAGGATATGATATGGGGCTTAACTATATCATACAAGGAAAAAATAATGAGTATACTTGTTTTAGGCGGTGCAGGATATATCGGTTCTCACACAGCTTTAGAGTTGATTCGCACCGGAGAAAGCGTTATTATTGCAGACAATCTTGCAACCGGACACATCGAAGCTGTTCCGAAAGATGCGAAGTTTTATCTGGGTGATTTGCATGACAAGGCGTTTCTTGATAATATTTTTGAAAATGAACAGATAGATGCAGTGATTCACTTTGCAGCATATTCTCTTGTTGGAGAAAGCGTTGTCAATCCACTCAAGTATTACGACAATAATCTCTGCGGAACAAAAATTCTTTTGGATTCCATGGTTGAACACCATATTGATAAAATTGTATTTTCCTCAACCGCTGCCACCTATGGTGAACCGGAAAATATTCCGATTCTTGAAACAGACAGAACACAGCCAACCAATCCATATGGTGAAACCAAACTTGCTATGGAGAAGATGTTCTATTGGACTTCAAAAGCTCATGGTCTAAGATACGTTTCTCTCCGCTATTTCAATGCTTGCGGAGCAGACAAATCAGGTAAAATCGGCGAGGCTCATAATCCGGAAAGTCATTTGATTCCTTTGATTCTTCAAGTCCCCAATGGAAAGAGAGAAAGTATCTCCATCTATGGAACAGATTATGATACTCCTGATGGAACTTGTATCAGAGACTACATCCATGTTACCGATTTGGCTCAGGCACATATTCTCGCTGTAAAGTACTTAAAAAACGGAAACGAAAGCAATATTTTCAATCTTGGAAATGGTGTCGGCTATTCCGTAAAAGAAGTAATTGATAAAGCAAGAAAAGTGACAGGGCACCCGATTCCGGCAATTGAAACACCAAAGCGTGCCGGAGATCCTGCACGACTGGTGGCTTCCAGTGAAAAGGCAAGAAAAATTCTTGGCTGGCATCCTGTACACGATAGCCTTGAAGAAATTATATCTGACGCATGGAATTGGCATAAGAATCATCCAGATGGTTTTTGAAAAGAGGTGTTATCATGATATACAGGGCAATAAACGGATTAATCCGTCATGCAATAGAAGCTGATTTGATTACAAATGACGATATTTTAGTTGTTAGAAATCAGCTCATGGATATACTAAAACTGACTGACTGGAATGATAAAGAACCACTCACGGGAAATATTGAAGAACTTCTTGAACCCCTGATCGACTATGCGGTAAAGGCAGGAATCATTGAAGACACTTCTGTACAACGTGATCTATTCGATACAAGAGTTATGGGTGTTTTCACACCTATGCCGAGAGAAGTTAATGCCGCATTTCAAAGAAAATATTCTGCTTCGCCATCAGCAGCTACAGAATGGTATTATGCTTTTAGTAAAAGCCTGAACTATGTTCGTGCTGAAAGAATTGCGAAAGATTTAAAGTGGACATATGAATCAGAATATGGAACACTTGACATTACTATAAACCGTTCTAAGCCAGAGAAAGATCCTCGTGATATTGCTGCTGCTAAATTGCAAAAAAAATCAGCCTATCCTCAATGTCAGCTTTGTGTTGAAAATATGGGATTCGCAGGTCACCAGACACACCCTGCAAGACAAAATCTTCGTCCGGTAAAGTTGAATATCAACAGCCAGGATTGGTTCATGCAGTATTCTCCTTATGGATATTATAATGAACACTGCATCGTCTTTAATAAACAGCATATTCCTATGACAATCAATGCACAGGTATTCAATAAACTGTTTGATTTTGTTGAGCAATTTCCACACTATTTTATCGGTTCAAATGCAGACCTTCCTATTGTAGGCGGCTCCATTCTAACGCATGAACACTTTCAAGGCGGCAATTATAATTTTGCAATGGCAAAAGCACCGATTGAAAAAACATTTCTTTTGAAAAATTATATGAATGTTAGTGCCGGCATTGTAAAATGGCCGATGTCTGTGATACGTCTTTCTTCAAAAAACAGGACGGCTTTGGCAGCTGCATGTGCTGATATTTTATCAAAATGGAGAACATATACGGATGAAGTGGTTGGAATTTTTGCAGAAACAGACGGAATTCTGCATAATACAATTACTCCAATTGCAAGAGCAACTTCTTCTGGACTTGAATGCGACTTGGTATTGAGAAACAATATTACAACGAAAGAAAGACCGTTAGGTGTGTTCCATCCGAATCCTACCTTACATCATATCAAAAAAGAAAACATCGGATTGATTGAAGTGATGGGACTTGCTGTTCTTCCGGCGCGTTTAGCAGATGAACTGACACTTTTAAAAGATGCAATGCTGTCCGGCAAAGAGATTGCTACAGATGATAAAATTGCATCTCATGCAATTTGGGCAAGTGAAATTCTAAAAAAATATTCTGATTTTAACGCTGATAATGCAATGGAGATTATTCGTTATGAAGTCGGCAGAGTTTTTGAACAGGTACTTGAAGATGCCGGAGTATTTAAGAGAGATAAACAAGGAAAAGAAGCATTTGCAAGATTTGTAGAACAATTAGGTTGATTTGGAATATACGAAAATGAGCTATTGCATTATGTGCAGTAGCTCATTTCTAATTTTATTCAAAGCAGAGAATTTATTTCAGCACATCATCCAGTGAAATCCAATTATCTCCTGACATATCTTCAGTGTAGATTGTATTATTTATGTACAATTCCTCATCAATGTCACGCACAAAGCCCCAATGAAGGTTGTACTTCTTGGCGTATTCCTTAAATGCATTAAACTTATTTTCGACCTGACGGTCAATGTTTTTGGTGTGACCAGCCTGCATACCACCTTTAGTTTCGATAATCCAAATATTTCCGTCAGTAGTCTTAATGATGTAATCAGGATAAAAGAGGCACTGCTTTCTGATACCATTCACATAGACGATAGAAAGATACTGTTGACCAGAGTCACCATTCTTGTAAACCCATTCTACACTATCAGCTTTTTCGCAGAAACGTTCAAACAAACGTTCAAGCTCGTCCATTTTCCTCACCTCTCTGGTCACATTATACTGCTAATTTGCGAAGATTACAATAGATTTCAGTTCCGAAAAAGAATTATTTTTCCGGAATCCGAATGGCTTTTTCCAGGTCAATTCATGTGATAGAATTATCCTAAAGGAGGTCGAAACATGAACCCAGACGAAATGATACAGAAATATCTTGACACAAGCTGCGTTAAATGCGGATTCCTGACGTGTGGTAACAAGTCGTTTTACCTGTTCGGAAAGCTATATAATATGGCTGTCGCCAAAATGTGGCAGATCAGACTGTCCCGGAAGGAAGCAAGCTATAAGCGGCAACAGGCTGGAATGTTACGCAATACAAATCTCATAAGAACAGGGGGACTTCGCGTCCCCCATTTCTATTTCAGATACGGTAATAAAGCCGCGAACGCCTTTTCCGCGCGCAGGCGCTTTTCCTCGCTGAGTTCCTCCATCATTGCGAAAACGCTGTCGTCAGGATTGTGATATTTCCCGAAGAGAATGTAGTCCGAGGAAAGCTCCAGTGCCGACGATATGTTTGCAAGAGTTTCAAGGGACATTGCTTTCATTCCGCGTTCTATCTCGTAGATATAGTGCGGCGTTACGTTCACGATTTCCGCGAGCTTTTCACGGGTGAGTTTGTGCTCTGTACGCGCGGTTTTCACGCGCTTTCCTATTCCGATAAGGTCTATCATCTGAATACCTCCATTTTTGTGGCTGTGTATTCAGTATAGTATATCCGGAAGATAAACTAAATAATCCATAAGATATAAACAAAGTTGCTTTTAGATAATAATGTGCATATATAAAAAAGGACATATATACGAGGCTGTTCTTGATTATCACAAAATAATAGATAAAAACGTGATAAAACTCACATATTTGTATAAAATAATGTGACAAACGCTTGACTTGCGGACTACTAACTGCTATAATAAAATCATGGGGGTGTCTGAATGAAAAGACTTGTATTGAATGAATTGCACAAATGGAAGGATTCAAAACGCAGAAAACCGCTGATAGTAAAAGGCGCCCGTCAGGTCGGGAAAACCTGGGTGTTACAGGAGGTCGGGCGCAGTTTTGCGGACGGATACGCATACTTCAACTTCGATAAGGAGCCGGAATATCATCAGTTCTTTCAGTCAACAAAGGACGTTCGCCGTATAATGCAGAACCTTGCAATGGCAAGCGGTCAGAAGATCACACCGGACACGCTAATTATTTTTGACGAGATACAGGCTTGCCCGGAAGCTCTCAATTCGCTGAAATACTTCTGCGAGGACGCTCCGGAATACTATGTGGCGAGTGCGGGTTCGCTTCTCGGGATAAAACTCGCGCAGGGATTCCCAGTGGGGAAGGTGGATTTCCTTGAGATGGGTCCCATGACTTTTACGGAATATCTCATGGCTGACGGTTCGGAGAATCTTGCCGCATATCTGTCCGGGATAAACGATTTTTCGCCGATTCCGGACGCATTCTTTAACCCGCTCATTGAGAAACTCAAAATGTATTTTGTCGTTGGTGGAATGCCGGAGCCTGTTCTTGTATGGACGGAAGATCAGGACATCAGAGAAGCCGATCGTGTGCTTTCAAATATAATAATGTCATACGAGAACGATTTCGCAAAGCACGCCGAACCGACGGACGTACCGAAAATACAGCTCATCTGGGATTCGCTCCCGTCGCAGCTTGCAAGGGAAAACAAGAAGTTCCTGTACAGCGCGGTAAAGGACGGCGCAAGGGCGAGAGAGTATGAAAACGCTCTGAACTGGCTCTACAATGCCGACCTGGTTCGTAAGACATTCCGTATCAGCAAGCCGGGGCTTCCGTTGTCTGCATATGATGACCTGACGGCGTTCAAAATCTATATGTCCGATGTGGGACTGCTCAGGAAGCATTCTCACTTAGCGACCAGCGCATTTGCAGAGAACAACAGGCTTTTCACGGAGTTCAAAGGCGCGCTTACGGAAAACTTCGTTTTGCAGAGCCTCTCGCGCCAGTTCGAAACTGCTCCGAGATTCTGGACCGAAACACCGTATGAGGTGGATTTCGTGGTTCAGCTTGACAACGATATTATCCCAGTCGAGTGCAAGGCTGGAACGAACGTCAGGGCAACGAGCCTGAAAAAATACTCGCAGCAGTATCAGGAGCAGACTCCGATCATGGTGAGATTTTCACTGATGAATCTGTCATTTGACGGAAAAGTCCTTAATATACCGCTGTTCCTCGCAGACAGGACGGTTGATTTAGTCAGACTGGCACTTGACCGGAATCCATAAGTTACATTTCAATATAAAGCAAAAGCGCCTGCCACAATGACAGGTGCTTTGTTGTTTTTCAATGCTTCTGCTTATAGTTTATTGTCTGACCTGTTTTGAGAGTTCATCGACAATGTTTCTGTCAATGTTGAGTATCTGTGAGTTTTTCTCGGGAGACAGATTGGTGCTTTTCAACATGTTTAATGCAGCTTCACGCTTGGTATCATTTTGCCGGAAGCGATAGCGTTTTCAAGTCAACAACTAGTGACGCAAGGCTGGTCTGTCCGGGCAATTTATTCACGGAGATAATGATTACCCACTTGATTTTTTTGAATAAATGGGGTATAATATAACCAAATCACGATTCAGTAAATCACGATTAGGGAACGAGGTGCACATATGTTTATTGGAAGAGAATCGGAACTGAATTTTCTCGAAGAGCGTTATAGCAGTAATAAAGGCGAACTGGTCGTATTGTACGGTCGCAGACGCGTCGGCAAAACCGAAACGTTAAAACAATTCTGCAAGGACAAGCCCCATCTGTTCTTTTCCTGCCGTGAATGCACAGACAAGCTCCAGCTGAAGAATTTTTCAGAAAAGCTGTTAAAGGAGAAAATCCCCGCAAGCGCATATATATCTGAGTTTACAGATTGGGAGAAAGCATTACGCAGCATAACCGAACTGCCTTACGGCGAAAAGAAAAAGCTAGTTGTAATAGACGAGTTTCCTTATATGTGCAAAGGGAATGAGAGCATTCCATCTGTTTTGCAGAATCTCTGGGACGACCTGCTGAAAGACGAAAACATTATGCTCATTCTCTGCGGAAGTGCAATGAGCTTTATTGAAAAAGAACTGCTCGCAGAGAAGAATCCGCTTTATGGTCGTGCAACCGGAATATACAAAATGACCGAGATGGGGTTTTATGACGCAGCAAAATTCTTCCCGGATTATTCTCCAATGGAAAAAGTGATAGCTTATTCTATTCTTGGCGGTATTCCGCATTATCTGAACCAATTCGATGGAAACAGGACGCTTGAAGAGAATATCAAAAAGAGCATTCTCTCAAAGGGCTGCGCTCTTTACAGCGAGGTAGAATTTCTGCTGCGGCAGGAGCTGCGCGAAACGCCTGTTTATAACTCCATTATTGAGGCTGTTGCTCTCGGAAACACAAAGCTGAATGAAATCAGTATGAAGTCGCTTATAGACGACACCTCTAAAACCAGCGTGTACCTGAAAAACCTCATTGAGCTTGGAATTATCGAGCGTGAGTTTTCCATTTCGGAAAGTATAAAGGAAAAAGCAAATTCAAACAAGGGATTGTATCGGATAACGGATAATTTCTTCCGCTTCTGGTACGCCTTTGTGTTCACGAATATGTCTGAACTGGAAGGCGGAGATGTGGACGGAGTATACAAGTACTCGGTTGAACCGCTGCTTCATGAATTTGCAGCCATGCCATTTGAGGATATCTGCCGCGAATATGTCAGAGAATTGCAAAAGGTCGGTAAGCTGCCATTCAGATATGCTAAAATTGGCAGATGGTGGGGCAGAACAACAGTAAGACGCGGGCAGGACACTGAACTTGCCGATACAGAAATCGACCTTCTTGCAATATCAAAGCAGTCTGACCAGTACCTGGTAGGTGAATGCAAATTCAAGGGGAAGCCATTCAGATATTCAGAATATCTTGACGCGGCCGCAAAGCTGTCAAACTACAAAGATAAGGCTGAATTTTATTATTATCTGTTCTCGGAGTCAGGTTTCGATGAAAAAATCGTTGAAGAATCCGGGAGAAGTAACGGTAGCATAGTTCTGTGCGGATTAGACGATATAGTCAGCTTCAAATGAGCTGTTCATATTATAGATCCACAGAAATTTACATTCGGTGGAGCTCCGGCTGTTGCAAGAGTGTCAAAATACGAGATAAGCCGCGCCGGCGATACGATCGATTTCGTGTTTGTGCCTTCAAAGCTGCATTTCTTTGACAATGAAACCGAAACTTGTCTTTTCTAAGGAGGAAAAAAATGAGCGAATTACACCTTAAAGCGCCCCGGGGCTGGATAAACGACCCCAATGGATTCATATATTACAACGGCGAATACCATCTTTTCTATCAGCATTTTCCATACGCCCCGAGGTGGGGAAGAATGCACTGGGGACACGCCGTGAGCAGCGACCTGACGAACTGGAAGCACCTTGATATAGCGCTTTTCCCCACAAAGACGGACGACAAGGACGGCTGTTTCTCAGGCAGCGCTATCGAAAAAGACGGCGCTATGCACCTGTTTTATACGGGCGTGAATTACAACGTTCCCGACCCCGAAAATGTGAACTGCTGTCTGGACGATAAATTCACCGCTGCACAGCTTCATATCTCGTCCGAGGACGGGTACAGCTTCGATAATTTCGGCGGCAAGACTACAATTATCCCGCCGATTACCGACAGCAAGACTGGCGACCGCAACCACACCCGCGACCCGAAGGTTTGGCAGGGCGAGGACGGAAATTTCTACATAGTTCTTGGAACGACCGTTGACAATAAGGGCAGGCTGCTTTTTTACAGAAGCGCCGACCTTATCAGCTGGGAGTATGTCAATTACGCTGCGGCTGACGGCTACGGCTGGATGTGGGAGTGCCCCGATTATTTCAGAGTTGACGGCTCAGATGTGCTGGTATTTTCGCCAATGGGTACAAAATACGGAAATCAGGCGGTTTGTACGTTGGTTGATTTTGATGAAAAAACCTGTTCAATGAACATCGGAAGCGATTTTCAGTTCCTCGATTACGGTCTGGACCTGTATGCGCCGCAGAGTACCACGGACAGGGATGGCCGGAGAGTAGTGATCGCATGGCTCAGAATGCCTGAGCCTGCCGATGACAACACGATAGGAATGTTCAGTATGCCCCGCGTCTGCGAAGTTAAGGAAGGACACATTTTCTTCAGACCGCACCCCAGCGTAAGGGCACGGTTCAGCAGGAAAATCTCCGCTCCGGAGGGCATATTCATGGTAAAATCAAGGCTTTCTGACGGAGAGGCGCTCAACATCGGCGGGTATGTTGTCAGAAATGAAAACAACCGTATAATTACCGACAGAAGCGCAGTTATCAGAAATCACACGGAGATCTGCAGCACCTTTGAAACTCCGGCGCTGGACGGCGCTGCGGAAATCGAGGCTTACATTGACGGAAATATGATCGAAGTTTTCGTGAACAACGGAGAGTATGTTATAACGAACGCAGTGTATGATCTTTCAGACGAATTGAGCGGCAATGCCGAACTGTTCGGACTTGCCTGCGCGGAGGAATAATTATGGCTGAATTTGACGTATGCGCTCTCGGCGAACTGCTGATTGACTTCACCGAAAACGGTATCAGCGAGAACGGAAATCCTATCATGGAAGCAAACCCCGGCGGTGCGCCCTGCAATGTGCTTGCAATGCTGAATAAACAGGGCTACAAAACCGCATTCATAGGCAAGGTGGGGAACGACATTTTCGGCAGGCAGCTTAAAGCGGTAGTGCGGGAAGCGGGGATAAATACAGACGGACTGGTAACGGACGAATCTGTAAACACAACGCTTGCCTTTGTTCACACATTGCCCGGCGGAGACCGCGAGTTCTCCTTTTACAGAAACCCTGGCGCGGATATGATGCTGAGCGAATCAGATATAGATTATAAGCTGGTACAAAATTCCCGTATCTTTCATTTCGGCTCGCTTTCAATGACGGGCGAAATATGCGAAGCGGCTACAAAAAAGGCTGTCGAAACGGCAAAGGAAAGCGGCGCGATCATTTCGTTTGACCCAAATCTTCGTGAAAATCTGTGGGACAGCCTTGGCAAGGCACGGGAAAAAATCGCTTACGGAATATCCGAATGCGATATTCTGAAAATCTCGGATAACGAAATACAGTGGTTCACAGGGGAGCAGGATTTTGACCGCGCGGTGGAAATCCTGCGCGGCAGATACGGCAATATAAAGCTGCTGCTTTTATCCCTCGGAAAGAACGGAAGCCGCGCCTATTGCGGCGAAAACAGCGCATTCGCGCCTGCGGTTCCCGCAAACACAATAGAAACAACAGGCGCGGGCGATACTTTCTGCGGTGGGATCCTGGCGAAGGTGCTGGAATACGGTTTGAGGAATTATTCCGCCGAGGAACTCATGGGAATACTGAACTATGCAAATTCCGCAGCAGGAATCGTAACGGAACGCAGGGGAGCGTTAAAAGTTATGCCTTCCCCCGCAGAAATAAACGAAAGAATGGAGAGAATCACCAATGACTGAAATAACTATCAGAGGAAGTCTGGGGAAAGTAAGCTGAATAACATATCCCCTGCAGGAGCATTTGACCTGTGGGGGAAATCTGTATATGAACCGAGCTCAGGGTGCTGTCAGAAATGGCGGCACTTATTCTTTTTCTGAATGATGTAATGTATTTATCAAGTGCATTTTAATATACAATTCTGGTATGATGATTATATTCATCTCACAGTTTACACATAGCTGGGTAAGTGCTATAATAACCACAGAACGAAAAAGCGCTGAGTTCTCAAAGACAACAAGGAGAAGATGAACATGGATACACATGAAGATTTCCTGGGCAGGATAAGGTATCCCGGATATCACGACAGGATAATGTCCGCGGAAAAAGCGGCGGAGTTCATAAAGCCTGAAATGACGCTCGGCGTCAGCGGATTCACCATCGCGGGATATCCGAAGGCAGTCGCAGGAGAGCTTGCGAAGCGCGCAAGGAACGGCGAAAAGCTGGAGCTTACGGTGTACTCCGGAGCCTCCCTTGGTGAGGAGTTCGACGGTGAGCTTGCAAGGGCGGGCGCTCTTAAAGCGAGAATGCCGTACCAGACCAACAAGGATCTGCGTAATTCGATAAACGCCGGTATGATATCCTATCACGACGTTCCGCTGGGACAAATGCCGGTGTGGGTCAAGAACAACTTCCTGAAGCACATCGACGTTGCGATAATCGAAGCCGCCGCAATTGACGAAAACGGCAATATTATCCCCACCACATCGGTCGGAACCTCGAATATCTACGCCGAATACGCGGATAAGATCATCATTGAGGTGAACACCTACGTTCCCCGCTGTATTGAGGGAATCCACGATGTGTATTCGCCGGAGCGTCCTCCGCATACGCAGCCTATTCCGATAACCAAGGTAAGCGACAGGGTCGGAACTACCTACATAAAGTGCGACCCGGCAAAGGTAGTTGCAGTTGTCGAGAGCAACATTCCGGACAACGGCAGAACGGTTTCCCCGGTGGACGACGAGTTCCGCAGCATGGCGAATAACCTCATCGGATTTCTGCACAGCGAGGTCGAGCACGGCAGGCTGTGCAATCCGCTTCCTCCGGTTCAGGCGGGCGTCGGAAGCGTTTCCAACGCGGTTTTGCAGGGACTTGCGGAATCGGATTTTGAACATCTCACCGTGTATTCCGAGGTGCTCCAGAACTCGATTTTCGACCTCATCGACGCTGGCAAGGTGGATTTCGCCTCCGGTACTTCCCTCACGATTTCGTGGGACAAGCGCGATGAATTCTTTGAGAACTTTGAAAAATACCGCGACAAGATGATACTCCGTCCGCAGGAGATAAGCAACCACCCGGAGGTAATCAGGCGGCTGGGCGTTATCGCAATAAATACAGTAATTGAAGCGGACATTTACGGCAATACGAATTCCTCGTATATCGACGGCTGCCGCCTGATGAACGGCGTCGGCGGTTCCGGCGACTACTGCGAGAACGCGGGGCTTTCGATATTCATTACGAAGTCCACCGCAAAGGACGGCATGCTTTCCTGCATAGTTCCGCAGGTCAGCCACGTTGACCACACTATCCACGAGATCCACGCGCTGATAACTGAACAGGGCGTTGCAGACCTCAGAGGTCTTGACCCGGTAGAGCGTGCAAATCTCATCATTGATAAATGCGCGCACCCAAAGTTCCGCAAGGCGCTTCACGAATATCTTGACAATGCAGAATCCACCTGCAAATACAAGGAAAACCCCGTAGATATGCAGGCGGCTCTTAACTTTGAAAAAGCAATGTAATGGAGGACATAACAATGGACGAACAGGCAGTAAACATGGTAAATGAACTCATAGCAAAGGCAAGAGTGGCTCAGAAGCAGTTCGAGAGCTTCTCCCAGGAAAAGACAGACGAAGCGGTACGCGCGATAGGCAAGGTAGTCTACGACCGCGCCGAGGAGCTTGCCAAGATGGCCTGCGAGGAGAGCGGGATGGGCGTTTACGCCGATAAGGTAGCCAAGTGCCACGGCAAGTCCAAGTGTATCTGGAACAGCTTAAAGGGTAAGAAGTCCGTAGGCATCATCGGCGAGGACAAGCAGACCGGAATTATCCGTGTTGCTAAGGCAAAGGGCGTTGTTGGCTCCGTAACTCCGGTAACTAACCCGGTAGTTACCCCGATGTGCAATGCGATGTTCGCACTCAAGGGTCAGAACGCTATCATCGTAGCTCCGCACCCCAGGGCGCAGAAAACCAACAAATACGTTATCGACCTGTTCCGCGCAGAGCTGAAGAAGCTCGGACTTCCCGAGGACCTCGTACAGACCGTTGAGCAGTGCTCCATGGACGCGACAACAGCCCTCATGCACGGCGTTGACGTTGTAGTTGCGACCGGCGGCGGAGCAATGGTGAAGTCCGCGTACTCCAGCGGCAAGCCCGCGCTCGGCGTTGGTCCCGGCAATGTTCAGGTTATAGTTGACCGCGGCGTTGACCTCGAGGAAGCTATCCCGAAGATAATCAGCGGCAGAATTTTCGATAACGGTATCATCTGTTCTGGTGAGCAGTGCGTATTCCTGCCGGAGGAGTCCTTCGAAAAGGGTATCGATATCTTCAAGAAGAACGGCGTGTTCTATGTTGACGACGCTGAAACCGCTAAGAAGTTCGCGGACGCTATCTTCCCGGAAAACGGTCCTATCAGCAGAAAGGTCGTAGGTCAGAGCGTGCAGACCATCGCAAAGCTGGCTGGCGTTGACGTTCCGGACGGCACCAGAATGATACTCATCAAGGCAAGAAGCATCGGCAAGGACGAGCCCCTCTGCCGTGAGAAGATGTGCCCGGTAATGATAACCTCCTCCTACGATACATTCGAGAACGCAGTAAAGCTTGCGCAGACCGACCTCGACTGCGAGGGCAAGGGTCACACCGCTTCCCTGCACAGCAACGATATGGAACACATCAAGTATGCAGGCGAAAAGCTGACAGTAAGCCGTCTGATAGTAAATCAGCCGTCCTCCACCGGCGCAGGCGGAAGCCTCTACAACGGCTTTTTTTCCCCAGTTTTCGACAACAACGCTCGGCTGCGGCTCATGGGGCAACAACAGCATTTCCGAGAACCTGAACTACACTCACCTCATCAATGTATCTCAGATAGGTCTTTACAATAAGGACGCGGCAGTTCCCACCGATGAGGAGATCTGGGGCTGAACGGACTAAGGAGTTTTTATGGAACAGATAATTTTCCGCCCGAAACTTTATAAATTCGACACGCTGAAAGCCTTTACCGATGAATTCAAGGTAGGCGGCAGCGACCTTATCCTGACGAACAAGTACATCTACGATCCGTATTCCGATAACAACAAGTGCGGCGCGCAGGTGATCTATCAGGAGGAATTCGGCGGCGGCGAGCCTACCGACACCATGGTAGACGCGATAATCGCCGAGGCTTCAAAGAAGCATTTCGAGCGCGTAATTGCCATCGGCGGCGGTACTGTGATCGACATTGCAAAGGTGCTTTCCGTATCCGACGGAGGCTCGGTGGATTCCCTCTACGACCACAAGGACAGCATTACAAAGCTGCACCAGCTCATAATTATCCCGACCACCTGCGGCACCGGCAGCGAGGTCACGAACATCTCGATAATCAACCGCATGCGCCTTGGCGTGAAGATGGGTCTGACCTCCGAAAATATGTTCGCGGATTACGCTGTGCTGGTTCCCGAACTTCTTGCGAAGCTCCCTTTAAAGGTGTTCGGCGCAAGTTCCATTGACGCGCTGGTCCACGCTGTTGAATCCTCGCTCTCCCCGAAAGCTACTGTATACACCAAGCTGATGGGTTACAAGGCTATCGAAATGATAATCACCGGCTATCAGAAGCTGGTCAGCGAGGGCATGGACAAGCTGCCGCAGTATATGGGCGACTTCCTTACCGCTTCCAACATGGCTGGATTTGCATTCGGCACGGCGGGCTGCGCGGCAGTCCATGCGCTGAGTTATCCCCTCGGCGGTACATATCACGTTCCGCACGGCGAGAGCAACTACGCACTGTTCACCGGAGTGCTGTACAAGTACATGGAGAAAAAGCAGGACGGCGAAATAGCACATCTCAACGCGTACCTCGCGGAGCTTCTGCACTGCGACGTGAAGAATGTCTACAACGAGCTTGAAAACCTGCTGAACCACATTCTCCCGAAGAAACCTCTGCACGAGTACGGCGTTACCGAAGCGGATATTCCGGTATTCACCGAAAACGTGCTCGCAACGCAGGGCAGACTGACTGCGAACAACTTCGTTCCGCTCAGCCGCGATGATATTCTCGACATCTACAAGAATCTTTATTGATAATCTTCTCCCCCTATATGCGCTCAGCGCTGCTACGGCAGTGCTGGGCGTTCTTTCTCAAATGATATGAAAGGCGGAAACCATGAAATACAGCGAAATGGACAAACAGGCTCTCGAAGCCGAAAAACAAAAGTGCCTTGAGCGGCTCAGCAAGTATTCAAAAGACGACATCTCCCTCGACCTCTCCAGAGGAAAGCCCTCAAAGGAGCAGCTCGAGCTTTCGATGAAAATGCTGGACGTCCTCGACCACCACAGCCTGCTGGACAGCGAAAGCGGTCAGGACTGCCGCAACTACGGC
>ENA-OOXC01001441-OOXC01001441.1-human-gut-metagenome-genome-assembly--contig:-NODE-1441-length-14127-cov-2.266771_pt1 | contig 14127 bp, 15 predicted proteins | sample MGYA00241578_ERZ501325 | MGnify/ENA primary metagenome ERZ501325 (study PRJEB25962, sample SAMEA2042737) | human gut metagenome | biome: human gut; feature: human-associated habitat; material: faeces...
AGAATTTACCACTTGCTAGATGTCCACAAGTTGGACAAGTCCAGCCATCTGCCTTTGCCTCCGGCGTAGGTGCAGGAGTCGGTGTTGGAGTTGGATCAGGAGCTGGTTGAGCAGCAGCACCAGCCGCATATAAGTTTTGCGCATTAATACCACCCTGATTCATGGCCATACCCATACCCATAAATCCAGTCATTGCACCAGACGCATTATTTGCAGCATCCTTCATAGCTGTAGTCTGGGCACCAACCAAACGACTTGCCGCAACCGTTTGATTCATTGTCATCGCATTTTCTTCCCACTCCGTGATCTTCTTTTCTTGATCTTCAGGAATACTCAAAGAGTTAATATTGAAAGATACAACTTCCAAGCCACGCTTAGCACGCCAAATATCACTCAACTCATCATTTAAAGCTGCCGCAACATCCATTGTGTGAGCTGGAATCTCATAATACATCACACGATCCGCACTCAATTTTGCCAAGGCAGGCTGCAAAGCCGTCATCAATTCACCCTTAAGTTTGCCCTCAATGGTTTCAGACTCAAAATCCTCTGCCACATTTCCACAAACATTTGTATAGAATAAGATTGGATCGGCCACACGATATGTAAAGTTACCGTTACAACGCAATTTCACTGACAATTTGAAGCCCAACTCTTCATTCACAACCACTCTAAATGGAATTGGAGTCGCCGTTCCATATAGAACTTCACCCATTTCCTTTGTGTTCACATAATACACTCTTTGATCCTTAGCCGTATCTCCACCAAAAGTGAAACGCTTAGCCATTGTTGAGAAAGAATCCTTAATACTTTGACCTAAGCTTCCCGCAAAGATAGAAGGTTCACTTGAAGAATCATACACAAATTCTCCTGGTGTTGCACAAAGCTCAACAACACGACCCTGATCCACAATCAACATACATTGACCATCCGCAACCACAATCACACTACCATTTGAAATGATATTGTCACTTCCTTTATTACTCGACTTTTTACCCGTCCTTTTAGAGCCCTTACGAACCAATATATCCTGCTCTAATGCATCACAATAAAAGTACTCCTTCCATTGATCGCCAAAAACAGAACCAACAGCTCCAGCACCAGCACGAATTAATCCCATATACTACACCTCTTCCCATATATCCATTGATTGGATTCTTAATTCATTTAATATTTTTTGTACCAAACCATCAAAGACATCCACATTGCTCGAAATCTCGATTCTTAGTACACCACTATCCATACTTGGCACATCCACCAAATATGTTCTTTTTATTATATTTAACTCTTCTAACTCCTCAGCTACACTCACCTTATAAGAAAGTATTTCTAAGACATCATAGTCTAGTCCTTCTAACTCAACACGAACCACTTCATCATAAGACATCGCATTGTTTCGAATATAAGGAATAGTATCCACAAACACTAAAATATCCGTATTCTGACCAAAAATGCGATACATCATACCAGACGTAACTACTTTACTTTTATACGAAACCCGCTCATCCTCTACAAGAAAATAAGCATCCATATTCGAAAGAGTGAATGTACAAGCCAATCCCTGCACATTCAACTCTTTTCTTTTGGTATCAAACACAATTATTCAACATCTAAAAGTTCAACAACTTTGAACTCTTTAATAATCGCTTCTGCCAATTCATCTGAAATATCATTATCATCATATTCATTGATTTCAATGCAAACAATTCCATTTGGAAGATCTGGATGTTCAATATAGTATTCTTTCTTTAAACTATCCTCATCCGATAAATCTGCAACTAAAGCTCTATAGCCACCGACTTTTGTCTCTGTATATTCAGCTTCCCCATTCAAATCTTTTGTCGCAAGTTCCTCAATAGTATATCCATCACTCCATTCTGCAAATGCATCGTCTCCTACATATACTAAAAGAACCGGAAGATAATCATCATAAACTTCATATTTTGTGCTTCCAAGTGATAATTCTGTATTGTAAACAGGCTTTTCTAAACCCTTCACCAAATAGAAAGAATCCAAGTTTGGCAATTTAAAATTACAAGCTAGACCCTCCGTTTCATACTCTTTTCGATCCGCAAACTTCTGCTCCTCTTTCTTCTCTACCGTTTTTGTACCATCCGTCTTTGTAGTCGTACCACCATCACTTGCACCACACGCTACTAAACTTAACCCCATACCAAGCACAAACAGACTTGTTAATAACTTATTATTTTTCATATTATGTTCTCCTATTATTATTTAATTTCTACCTTCAATTGCTGCAAAGTCGCTAACATTACATCTTCTAAACCTGTCGTATCATCCGAATTATCACGAAGTGTTACAGAACATGATAATATTACATTTTTATCGCCCACTGGATAATTTAACTTATACCTATACGTCGTATCATTGGCACTATTCCAATAATTCGTGTAGCTCATAGAACGATATCCAGAATATTCACCCAATGTATACTCTGTGAATGGCTCTTCTCCTTTACTTAAATGCTCATTATGAAAGACAATAGCCTCTTCAAGCGTATCACTTGAATCCGTACATATGTTAACGTAGATTGAACGATCTGGATCTTTTCGACTCAATGTATAGCCAATGTTTCCCTTATCCTGATTTCCCTTGATTGTGTCATACTCCATACTTGGCGTATAGAACGAAGTCAAATCCCTTGGTAATATTAATTTTGCACGAGACGATTCGCCCACAATTTCCTTGCTGTTTTCATCAACCTTTTCTTCTTTAACTTCCTTCTTTACTTCTTCTTTCTTTTCTTCCTTCACTTTTTCTAGCTTCATATTCTTAATGATAGCCTTCGCAAAAGGTTCTAAATCAGAAGTATCCTTTTCTTTATCATTCTTCTGGTTGATCTCAATAGAAACGACCTTATTGATATCCTCGACTGGATAATCTACATAATAGTGAAGTCTAGTATTTTCAACTGTACCCAGATTGATGGTGTGACTATACGCATCAAAACCCTCAAACGTACAAGGCTTATACTTTTTATCCTCATCATTTTCACCATACATTGAATTCTGTAGATCCGCACTTTTTTCAGCTGAGCTAGACGACAACAATTTAATTTCAGCATTCAACTCATACTTATTCTCTTCATTTAAACACTTATAGATAATCGAACCATTATCCTTTAACATACTCTCCATTTTACCTACACCCTCTCTAGATGAAGTAAAATAAGGAGATAGATCTTCGGGAACACTCAATTTAGCCGTTCGATCCTGCGTATCCATTCGTTTTTCTTCTTTTTTCTTTTCTGCTACCTTAGCCTCTTCTTTTTTAGACTCGGGCTTATCACTTGAACAAGCCACTAAACTAAATCCCATACCCAAAACTAAGAATCCAGTTAATAACTTATTCCCATTCATATTATTCTCCTATTAATTCAATCTTTAAATTATGTACCACATCCAGCAACAATGGCTCTAACAAGGAAGTATCGTCATCATTGCGTAATTCTTCACGAATGGTTAGTACGACATCTTGACCATCCACTAGATAATCAAGCACATAATGATATTCAATCGATTTATCACTTGACACCACATACTTATATCCAGAATATTCACCTACAGTACATGGCTCATACATTTTTGATTCATCCTTACAAACCTTGTTGTGAGAAATACTGGCAGCCTCTGCTGAATCCCAGCCATCCGTTCCAATTGAGAAATGAATGGTAAACGTACGATCTTTCGCATACAATGAATAACCAAGAACATTCGATTCTTCCATATAGCTATATCTAGAAATTTCTCTAACTGGTGTATGGAAAGAAGTTAAATCTTTAGGTAAAGTAACTCTTACCTTTTTATTCGCATAACTAATAATCGTACTATCCTTTTCTTTTTCTTCCTCAGCTGCCTTAGCCTTTTCTTCTTCCTTCTTCTCTTCTTTTACCTTTTCTTCTTTTTCTTCAGCCGCCTTAGTCTCTTCTATTTTCTTTTCTTCTACCTTTTCTTCTGGCTCATTTGATGAACAAGCCACTAAACTAAGCCCTAACCCCAAGACTAAGAAACCAGTTAATAACTTATTCCTTTTCACTGTTATCACCTACTCTTCCATACAAATTTCAACAACGATATTATCCAAAATGGCTAATGTTACCTCATCCAAATCATTGGCTTTTTCTTGTTCTACATAGATTTGTAAGACAACATTATCTTCACCAACCGGATAATCGATCAACATCTTATAATAGGTTTTATCAGACGAATCATATACCGTTGTTTTCTTATAACCCGAATACTTACCAATCGTAAATGCCTTATATTGATCCGCCTCATCTTCAAAACCCGCATTCAAGACATCCGCCGTTTCCTTGGCCGCCTTACGATAATCGCAATCAATTGAAATTCGCGTTATATACGTACGATCATCCGAATGTAAATCATATTTAAGAATACGACCACCCTCTAGCTTACCCGATATATCTAAGCCTTCTTGTTTTGGTGTATAAACCGACAATAAATCCGGCATCGTCATTTTAATGAAATAGCCATTCATTTGTGCGACTCCAGTCATTTCGCCAATCTTTACCTTCTCTTCTTTTTTCACTTGTGAAGACCTTGGTTCTTCTGGCTTTTTTGCACAAGAAACTAGGCTTAAGCCTATACCTAGTGCAAGCAAGATCTTAGCTAGCTTATACTTCATAGGCTTACTCACATTTCTTCTTTTCAACTTTTACATGATCTAAAATTGCAGTAATAATAGCTTCTGTATCCGAATCATCCGCTTCCGCTTTTAGCTTTTCAACAACAACCTTAATTGTTCCTTTAAAACCATCTCGATCCAAATTGAAATACATATTGTACGTTACATAATCATCATAAGAATAATCCGAAATCTTATTTACACCTGTATAGTTTCCAACCTGATAAGGCTTATAAAGCTTACTCTCATCTTCCTCACCTTTATTGAAGGTTCCAGCCACTTCATCCGCTGTCGCATCTGCATTTGCTTCAACTGCCGCAATCTTTTTCGTATCGGCTTCTTTATTTTCAAAGCTATAGCGAATAAAGGAATCATTGACAATCTCTCCTGTAACCTCTACACCATCAGCTGGCGTATAAATCGTTGTGAAATCTTGAGGCATTGTGATGATGATCTCATACTTCTTGTTGTAGTTTTTACTTACTACAAAATCCGTTGCCTTCTCTTCCTTCTTTTCTTCCTTTTTATCTTCGACAACCTTTGTATCTTCCTTTTTAGGCTCTGGATCATTCGATGAACAAGCAGCTAAACTCAAGCCCATTCCGATTACTAATAAGCTTTTCACAAATTTTGCGTTCATGACTATTTAACCTCAACTTTCATATTGCCCAAAATAGCTTTCATCGCTACTTCCATATCCGTTGTATCTGTATCATAGAATTGTTCTACCGTTACAGACATCACTACAGCAGAACCATCCACACTTGCAAAATCCAACAACAAGTTATCTTTACATTTGAAACTAGGATTTTCACTTGTAGTCACCTTTCTAAAACCATTGAAATCACCCACCGTGCTAGGCTTATATTGTTCCGATTCATCATCCTTAAATCCTTCATTAATACGATTCGCATAGGCTTCTGCACTCTCAGCACTGATTGGATTTACATAAATAGCCATTTTAAAATCACCAAATTCATCTTCAAGTGTATATGAGATTTGTTGCTCATTTACTTCTGTTTTAACTTCTAAACCATCTCTACTTGGTGTATAGAATGAAGTAAGCTTTGGAATTGTGACTGTATATGTCTTACTCGAAATTTCTCTTACTAATACAGCATCCGTACTTTCTTCTTTCTTTTCTTCCTTCTTCTCTTCTTTCTTTTCAACAACCTTTGTATCTTCCTTTTTTTCTTCTGGCTTTTCACTTGAACATCCTGTCAATCCAAATACCATACTTAATGCGAATGCACTTACTAATACTTTTTTATTCATATTTATACTCCAATTCTAATTTGTCATGATCAAACAAATTTTTGATCTCTAATTTTTCATATAACGGCATTACTTTACAATACGATAAGACTTGTTGATTATAGTCATCATATCCATACACAAATCCATCTTCTTCCATACCTACACTAAACAATAGGCCAGAATGCGAATTCTCTTGATCCTGCATTGCATACAAACCATTCTCATCGATTTGAAGTGTTACACTCTCATTTGTATACGTACCCTCCAGATTTTTAAACGGCTGATTTCTCAATGCATCAAATAAATCAATCAACTGATCATTTTCTGTCAGTGCCTGCCCACTACGAAGGCTTTTTACTTTATCTAACCCATATAATGGTCCTTGACTACAAACACGCTCAATCGGCAAACCATCCTCAATCGCAATCACTTCCACCAAACCATTTGTCGTTAGTGCAAAACCATAAGTGACACCCGGACCTATTTCATACACATGAACTTGTTTATACTCATTAAAACAACCATGAACCTTATACGTTTTATCCGTTCCACTATAATAAAGCGATAGCTTATTATTCTTTAATGTCATAGTCGTCTGGTCAAATGTGGAAGAATCTTCTATCTTATAAGACTTCTTGCGCCTTGGCCTATACAAAACCATCTTTGTTCCAGAACCAAAATTTGTGGCGATAGGAATCAATACATTCAATTTTCCTTTGTGGTAAAACACATCCAGATTTGAAGGCAACAAACCAATTGTTTGAGCTCTTAACTCCTTTACATTGTCATAATATTCATTGGCATATTCCTGATCAAAAGCCTGTGCAGCCCATACCTTCAGATCTTTTTGACTGATTTTATATTTCTTATACAACTTTTTATTCGAAACACGCTTCTTCGTTTTAGAATCAAAATGATAAACCTTATACCTAGGATATTCCGTCTCTACTTCTTCCTTAATAACTAAACTCAATAGATTTGAATGTGTATACACATCATAACTAACCTTTGTGTACGGCAACGTATACCCTTCTTCTTTTGCCTCATCTAAAGAATCTACCAAATCCTTGTATTCATTTTTTATGGTCTTATTCAATTTCTTTGCGCTCTTTGAATCACAATGAATATAAGGTAAGGAAATGTCGTACTTACCAACATTTCCCCATGCATCCTTATATTCTTCATGAATATTGTAGGAATCTGAAACATATACCTCTTCATTGGATTGTGATTTACAACCTGTAAACATTAGATTCAAACTAAGAAACAAGACCGAACAAAATTTAGTCCAGATCATAGTTCGCAAGAGCTTGATCGGCTGCATCTTTAAATTGCGTACGATCTCCAATGATCGTTGCCCCAAACGCATCCACAGTTTCTTTTGCCTTTTCCTCTAAGTTTTCACCATTTTTTTTAGCTTTCGCTAAATCCCACATACTCTTTGTTGCCTTAAACTGAGTTACTGACTTTTTAATTCCACTTCTAAACGAATCATCTAAGCCAAACAATTTATTTAGATAATCCACACATTGATGGCATCTTGTTTCATCATCAAATGGAATATAGACATCATTTAAACCTTTTGTATGTACAAAGCCTAAGTGAACACACTTTTTATCTTTATCCGAACCGCTCGTTCTGGCTGGCATATTTTCGGTTTTATAAATCTGAAGATTTTCTAGACGATATACACACGCATATGTTTTTGTATTAAACAAACCTCCACGAGTTTCAATAACCGCAATCAAACCTAGACTTGGTGCAATATAAATAGGGCCAAAAGACTGCATCTTTTGATTTTTATCACGCGTTTTTTTCAAAGGTTCCATTAAATCTTGCCAAATCTTTGTACCCACCTCAGTTTGATGAATATGATCCTTAACATTATCTAAATCTGAATGAACATAATCATAATATTTTAATCCTTTTGCACGACAACCCTTTGTACAAATATAATTTCCATCCATTAATTTCTGTGATTGTAAAACATTAATTGTTGCACCACAAATTGCACATGTATTCGCCATATATGATTCCTCCTTTTCTGTGCATTATTATGATTCAAGCGCATCCTTTAATGCGTTTGCCACCTGTAAAGATTCCTGATACTTTTCGTTTGACTGTACCATTACTTCTTTATCCTGCATTTCTGAAATGATCTTGACATCCTCTTTGGTAATCTTCAAAGAAATCATTTTTATGAATGGATGATTCATTTGAATATTTACCTTGAATTTGTACGTAAATTCGTATCTTGCTGGTTTATAGGAACATGTCTTCCCTTTCTTATTTGTGAAATGAAGTTCTCGCTTATTCTCTTCAATTTCTACCAAAACATTTTGAATGTCACTTAAGTCAAACACATCTGGATTTTCATCACTAAGCTTTGTTGCCTTTGTCACGACAAACCAGTTGTGCTTTCGATCAACCATTACCTTTGGATACTCACCAAACGTTTCAGCTGCCACAAACACTTTGACTCTTTGTGCGTTTTCTTCACGATATGTTAGCTGATCTTTGATCTGTGTTATTGTTGTGTTTTTGTAGTCTGTAAATAATGGGGACATTTTTTTCTTACAGTCATTACAGATCGTACCATCCGCACATTTATAACCTTCCATCAATGCCATCTTCTTTTTACACACATCACATTCCTTTTTAGAAAACAACCCCATTTCTTTTCCTCCTTTCCTTATTTGATTGACTTTTCATTATGTGCTATATTGTCTTTAGAAAGCACTTTCAATCTTATGTAATCAACTTACATTTTCATTATAGAAAGTATTATAAAATTTACCCCACCCCAAAACTTAAAAAGGGTGGGAACTGCTGTAAATAAAGGGGAAAATCATGAAAAAAGTTATAAAATATTTATTAGTATTTGGTCTAGGCCTATGCAATCTATATGGGTGTTCATCAAAATCTTTACTCGATAAAGATAACCCCGTGACCCTGACAATGTGGCATGTTTATGGAGAACAAGCCAATTCTCCAATGAATCAGTTGATTGCTGAATTCAATGAAACAGAAGGCAAGGACAAGGGCATCATAATTAATGTCACAAAAATAACCAATGCGAGTAAAATCGGTTCTGAGCTTGAAGAAAGTTTATCTAAAGAACCAGGTGCAGATCCAATGCCAGATCTTTATACAGGACATATTCATAATGCCAAACAGGTAGGCTTAGATAAGAGTGTTGTATGGAATGATGTATTTACAGAGAAGGAAATTTCAAATTTTGTTGATGAGTTTTTAGATGCTGGAATGCTAGAGGATAAGCTTGTGGATCTTCCATTATCAAAATCAACAATCGTTTTATTTATGAATGGTACACAATTTGAAAAGTTTTCTAACGATACCGCTGTTTCATTAAATGATTTTGACACTTGGAATCAAACGTTTGATGTAGCCGAAAAATATTATGAATGGTCAAATGGAAAGCCATTATTATGCTTTGATTATCTATTAAATTCCATTGAATCTTATGCAATCGCATTAGGCTCTAAACATATGTTTAATGAGAATGGCTGGTATAATACGGAGGATCCTGCTTTTAAAGAAGCCTTTAGAACCTTTCTAGAACCATTGATCAAAGGCCATATTTCTGCTTCAGATTTCTATTCAAGCACAGAACTTACAACCGGAGAAACACTTATTGGTGTATCAAGCAGTGCTGCCTATCTCTATTTAAATGACATCGTTACATATCCAGATAATACAACGGAACCATTAAATGCGATTGCCCTGCCTTATCCAAAGGCCGATAAAGACCATGCCCTCATGACACAAGCTGGTGTTGGATTATGTGCCTATAAGACTACAGAACAAAAACAAGAAGCCGCTAGTGTCTTTGCACATTCGCTTGTGGAACCAAAACGAAACATGGACTTTGTGATCCAAGCAGGTTACATGCCAGTCACAAAAAAAGCATTTAAAAACTTAAAAAATGAAAAGTTTGAAGATGAAGAAACACAATCTTTATACAATACACTCACCGAAATGAAATCCGACTATACCGTTATTTCTAGAGAGGTTCCAAATGCGATTTCTAGAAAGGCCTATGCATTTTATGATCAAGTAAGAAGCCACCAACAAGAATGGCAAGCAAGATATGAAGCTGGAGAAGACATAGATGTACTTGTACAAGAGGCAATGGACATATTAAAAAGTTTTTCATGAGGTGCTAAATTATGCAGATAAGCTTTAAGAAAAAAGAAAAATCCATGAAACGAAAGCTCTTTGTCTACATGTTTTTCCTTGTCACAGCCATCACTGTCACCCTATTAATGGGACTCTTCCTATTTGGTCGACTTGGTACAACAGAGCAAGACTTTCATAAAAACCTATCCATTCAGAGTGAATACTTCACAAACAATATGGAATCCTATTGGGATGATCTTGCCTCTATGAATATTGCTCTAGGCGAAACTATGCAAAATACTTTAGAAACAAGCCTTGAAAAACAAGGTTTGACATTTAGTCAACTACAAGATAATCCAAACGCTCTTTATGCATTAGAAAACGATATGATTCAGCCTTTAGGACAATATCTTGAACGATCTAATTGTTCAGGAGCTTATGTACAACTAGATACGACAATCAATTCCACTTTGGATAATGCGCAGACACAACGAAGTGGTGTGTATCTTCAAAAAACGACAATGTCCTATTCAAAGGAAGACTTAATTTTGTATCGTGGCATCGCAAATATAGGAAAAAAGCATGGCATCATGCCACATCGTAAATGGAGACAGGAATTTGATATTACACTTGTACCCGATTATGAAGAATTAAAAAAAGGGAACTTTGATTATTCCCTATCAAATATTATTCAATTGCCATACACAGGTGAAAGAATCGCCCTATTACGTGTTCCTTTAGTTGGAAAGGATGGTACCTTCTATGGTCTTTGTGGTTTTGAAATTTCACAAAGCTGGTTTAAATTTGCGCATCCCCAGCCCTCAACTCTCAACCATTTAACGTGTCTTTTAGTGCCAGACTCCGATTCAATCATCACAAATGAAGGCTTTAGTACGGGAAGCCAAAACGGATTCTATTATATGCCAAATGGAGATCTTTCCATTAAGCCTATTGGCAACAACTTATTGAGAATCATAAGTAAAAATCGTAATTATATTGGAATTAAGAATACTGTCAAAATTTCTAAGAATCAAACCTATTCGACATATGTTATGATTTTGGATTCTGACTACAATCGAGCCATCGCAAAAAGTAATATTGAATTATTCTTCTTTACCATTGTCCTATTATTATTTGTATTTTTAGGATGCTCCTTCTTCAGTCAAAGATACCTGTCCCCAATTCTAAAAGGATTAGAACAGCTGCGTAAAGACAATAAAAACAGTATGCGCTATGATGTACAAGAAATTGATGATCTTTTGGATTTCTTATCTTCAAAAGACTATGAAGTTGAGAATAAAATGTTGACGCTTGAGCTAGAAATGCAGGAAAATCGCAAGAAGCTTGAACAGATTGAAAATGAACATGAAGCCATTCAAAAGGAATATGACAGAGCTAAAAAAGAAGTGGAGCGGTTAACGACAAAACGTATCGATGATATTGATGAGGATGAATATAAACGTTTCCTTGAATGTCTTGCGACTTTAACACGCAAAGAAAAAGAGATCTTAAATCTCTATGTGAAGGGATATTCAAGTAAGGATATTCTAGAAACATTAAATATTACGGACAATACATTAAAGTATCACAATCGTAATATTTATAGTAAGCTTGGTGTAAAATCAAGAAAACAATTATTGATGTACATGACATTATTAAACAACAAAAGGAGCTAAATTAGCTCCTTTTACTATACATAGCGCTTTAAATAATCCACATCTAGAACTAGGATTTTATGATATACCATCGTTATAACACCTTGTTGTCTTAATCCACGTAAGATACGATTTACACTATTTCTTGTAGATACACCGCAAAAACCTGCAATATCATCATTTGTGACTTGAAGATCAATAAAGATCCCCTTCTTAACTTTTCTTCCGAATAATTCAACCAGATAATAAATAAAAGCACACACGGCACCATTTTTACCATTCATAGTCTAATTGCTGGCGATAAATGGCTTCCGACAACTTCTTACGATAATATGTATCCACATAATCTCTTAATGCTTCATTTTCACTTAAAAATTTTGAAAACAATTTGCGATTCACACGATAGAATACAGCCGTATCACTTTCAATACGAATATGAAAAGATGCTGAAGTAACCTTTTTTATTTCATCTTTTAAAAGTGAAAGCACATCAAAACCTTTTAAATACATAATGTTAAATTCACGACCATCACTTAATATAATACTCGTTTTTACTATTCCATCTTTTAATATATAAATATCTGCCTGATCATGACCATCTATCATTAAATATGAATACTTCTTTTTTTCGATCGTCGCAAGATTCTTCCCCTCAAAAAAATCTAATACAAACTCACTCATAAATTACCCTTTCTAACTCGTTGTCTATTGAATCATAATTAACATACGTCATTCATTAACGTTTGTTATAGATGAATCTAACAATAAAGCTATATATTTAATATATCATATTCTATCCACTCTTGACTAAATTCAGTTAATTTTTACAAACACTTACTAAAATGTACAAACGTTACAAAATATCAATATTTTCTCCAGACAAAGCCATATTCATACTTCTTACAGCACAGAATTTTCCACACATACTACAAGTATCACTGTGATCTTCTTCTGGCATACGAGATTGACGAATTGCTTTTGCAGTTTCTGGATCTAGCGCACACTCAAATTGAGCATCCCAATCTAGATTTTTTCTTGCATCAGCCATCTTGTCATCAATATCTCTAGCTCCAGGAACACCTTTGGCAATATCTGCTGCATGGGCTGCAATCTTAGAGGCAATAATACCTTGTTTTGTGTCTTCTACATTTGGTAAAGCCAAATGTTCTGCAGGCGTTACATAACACAAGAAAGCTGCACCCGACATAGCTGCAACAGCACCACCGATAGCGGCCGTAATATGATCATAGCCTGGCGCAATATCTGTAACTAATGGGCCTAACACATAGAATGGAGCTCCCATACAGATTTGTTGCTGAACTTGCATATTTGCAGCTACTTGATTCAAAGGAACATGTCCAGGTCCTTCAACAATCACTTGGACATTATGATCCCATGCACGTTTTGTTAGTTCTCCCAAACGCACCAATTCTTCAATTTGACACACATCTGTCGCATCCGCTAAACATCCTGGTCGACAAGCATCTCCTAAAGAAATCGTTACATCATATTTTTCGCAAATATCCAAGATTTCATCATAAAATTCATAGAATGGATTTTCTTCCCCCGTCATTGACATCCACGCAAACACTAAACTTCCTCCACGAGAAACGATATTCATTTTACGTTTATGTTTTTTAATTTGATCAATCGTTTTTCTTGTGATTCCACAATGCAAAGTCACAAAGTCAACACCATCTTTGGCATGCAACTCAATCACATCCAAAAAATCCTTGGCCGTTAATGTGTTTAAATCTCTTTGATAATGAATCACACTATCATATACAGGAACTGTACCAATCATAGCTGGACATTCTGATGTTAATTTTTGACGGAATGGTTGTGTATTTCCATGACTTGATAGATCCATAATAGATTCAGCGCCTAAGTCTACGGCAGGCATAACCTTTTTCATTTCTACATCATAATCTTTACAATCTCTAGAAACACCTAAGTTGACATTGATCTTTGTTCGTAACATGCTACCAACGCCTTCTGGATCTAATGATTTGTGGTTTTTATTAGCCGGAATAACAACCTTTCCACAAGCCACTAATACTCTTAGTTCTTCCTCTGTCATTTTTTCTTTTTGGGCTACAATTTTCATTTCTGGCGTAATAATACCTTTACGCGCAGCATCCATCTGAGTAGTATATGTAGCGCCTGTACTTACTGTACTTTCATTTGTGTTCATTTTTAATTCTCCTTTTCCAAATGATTTTTTAACGTGACAAAAAGTGGTGCTCCCATCTTGCCACTAAAAAAAGTGAGCAACCAATATAGGTATACTCACACTAAAAAAGACAAAGTATTTCCCTACGTTGGCATTATCCAAATCAGGTTATTGGTCGAAAGTCATACTTTCCTCTCAGCCTGTACTACAAGCTCCCTTTTTTTATTTACATTACAG
>ENA-OOXC01001444-OOXC01001444.1-human-gut-metagenome-genome-assembly--contig:-NODE-1444-length-14110-cov-2.670864_pt1 | contig 14110 bp, 10 predicted proteins | sample MGYA00241578_ERZ501325 | MGnify/ENA primary metagenome ERZ501325 (study PRJEB25962, sample SAMEA2042737) | human gut metagenome | biome: human gut; feature: human-associated habitat; material: faeces...
GGGGACAACCCTGCAGCCATGAAGCAGGCAGGAATTGCCTATGCAACCGAGCAGATTATTGATCTGATTGCCAACGGAGTTAACCACATTCACATTTACTCTATGAATAAACCGGATGTCGCAGCGGCGATCATGAATAATCTGTCACAGATTTATGTGAGAGAGCAGGCATAAGAATGAAGAAAAAGGAAGAACAGCTGGTCCGTAAAGTGACCGATATGATACAAAAAACGCGGGAAGGAAAACTGCACTGGGATATTCAGTGCCAGACTACCGAGTACAACGATCCGGCGAAGAAACCAGTGGAAACCGAAGAGGGAGAGACATGGGTGATTGATGAGTGTTTTGTTTCCTATCACTGTATGGATCAGGAAAAAGAATTTCTATTGGTTTCTTATGAGCAGATCTACACCTGCGGAGAGAAAAAGAAGTCCTGCAATTTGATTTTTCTGCCACCGCTTGGCATCCGCTTCTTCGATGTGGATGTTTTAGCTCCGTATGCAGTGGAGGCGGATCAGATGCTGATCTACGAAGTACATATGCTGTGGCTGACCGTGCTTGAGCAGTATAAAAAAGATCCACAGAGCATGGAACTGGATGTGACAGGGCGCGAGCTGGTACTGCAGCAATAAAAATGAATATACAATGTGTATAATAAGTTGAAAAAACCTCTGGAATTTTTAGACAAAATTTCCAGAGGTTTTTTGGCAGTTTTTCCAACTTTATTTCGTATACATTTTCAAGTATAATGAAAGACGAAAAAACCCGAAAAATCATTCAAAAGGAGGAAAAAATGGGAGAGAGAAGGTTTTCAACAAAGAACCGTTTTGTAAGTTTTTTACTTGCAATTGCGATGGTTCTGACACTTTTGCCGATTGGGGCGGTACAGGCAAAAGCAGAAGGCAGCAGACAAATTATTATGCACTTCAAAAATTCTACAAATTGGGAGGCTGTTTATACGAAAATAGCCGAAGGAGATAGCTGGACGGCTGTTGATGGTTATGGTTATGCAAATAGCTGGCCAGGAGCTGAAGTAGAAAAAGATTCTGCAAATGAAGGCTGGTATAGCTTTACAATTAGCACAAATTCAGAGAAGGAATTCCATTGTATATTTAATAATAAAGGAAATGGAAAACAAACAGGTAATATTGGATTTACGGCAAATGGTTCTAAAGTAGAAAAGTGGGTTACTGGCGAACAAGAGGAAACGGTAATCGAGGATCAGGCACCGGAAGGATGGAAGGAATCTACAAGCAGCGCACCGGTAAAACCGGTTATAAAAGTACAGAGTCCGGTTGTACATGAGGACCGTACAGTTACATTTAATCTGGATGCAACAGGCGAATATAAAGATGCAGAAGATGTTCGGCTTATGGGAACTGTCGCAGGAACGAACTGGGATAATGGATTATCAATGAAAAAGGAAGGAGATAAATTCACCGTAACAGTTCAAAAACAAAATCCAGGAATATATGGGTATAAGTATAAAATTGGGACTAGCTGGATCACAGACCCTGCAAATGATGCCATGACAGACGGCAATAGTAGATTAGTAGTTCCGGGACTTGAATCAAAAAATATGGAAGCTTTGGCTGGTAAGGATCTCGAACTTCCGAAAACATTAAAGCTTTATGGCGATGATGGAACAAGCAGTGATGAAACAGTTTCATATACATTAAAAGACCCTTCTTTAAGTGATAAGGTTACATTGAAAGATGAAACAATCAATGTGAAAAAAGGCAGTGGAATAAAAACTGTTGATTTAATTGCAACCGCTGGAAATGAAAAGTCCGATGTTACCGTTAACGTTGTACAAAAGCAGTATAAAGTAACAATTAATATGTATTCTCCAGATTTTGAAATGAAATCTGGTGTATCTGATGTATATATATATAATAAAAATGGTGCTGAAAAGGAATTTGTTCCTTTAAATAATACAATAGAAGACACAGAAAATAATGTGACTTGGTTACAGGGAACAACTTATGTTTCGTTTAATTCGCTTGGGATTATTGGAAGACCAACGGCGGGGTCATGGGATGGACAGGATAGTAATCAGTATTATGTTATTAATGAGGAAAAATCAGAAATAACCTTATGGTATGTGTTTGGGAAAAAACCGGTTATAGAAAAACCGGTCATTACCAAAGCAGATCCAAGGTATCTGTGTCTGGAATACGAAAATGATACTTTGACAACCACTCCGGAGTTTTATTCATGGACTACTGGTATTGAAGAGAAAGTACGCAAACCATTTGAATCTGATGGGAACGGAAAATGGAAGATCAAAGTTCCTGTTAAATCAACTTGCACGAAGGTTGATTTCGTGGTTGTGCTGGATCCTTCCGGCTCTGACTGGATCAAGGATGGAGGAGATCACTCCATTGCATTTCCACAAGAGCAGAACGTTGTATGCGCAAGCATGAAAAAAGGGGAAGAACCGGTATTAAGTGCTCCATACAATAAGGGATATGAAGTCCTTCCAAAAGAAAATAAGATTGCATTTTATTATCGGGATGATAACGCTTTAATTGATGATAAGCTTGCAGATATGAAGGTATCTGTAGATATCAATGGTACGGAATATGAAATGACTTATAATGCTGGGAATAAGCGTTTTGAGTATAACTATAACAAACTGGAAAGCGGATGTACATATTATCGTTATAAAGTCGGGGATGAATATATTTTAGATAAATATAACGATAAGCAGGAACAAAAAGAGGGAAACGATTATTCTTATATTGAGTATTATAAGCTGAATGCCACTATTCAGGCAGAGGTAATGAATGCGTCATTTAATTATAATGAGAATAATGTCGTAAAATTTACTGTAAATCAGGATGAGAATGATACAAAGAAGATGGAAGTTGCATCTGCAAGTATTGATATTTCTTCTTTAGGTGGAAGCAGTACATTGGCAATTGTACCGGATTTGCAGGCGGTAACTATATCAGCCACAACAGATACTTCGCTAGGTAAGAAAACATTGCCAATTGTTGTAACAGATCAGTATGGAAATGAGTATTCAACAAGTGTACAGGTTGAAGTGACTGCTCGAACCAGAAAAAATGCGAAAGATTTTGATTGGGATGAATCCGTTATTTATTTTATGGTAACGGACCGCTTCTTTGATGGAAATGAATCAAACAATACAGCAAGCGGAGCAAAGACTTACGGAAAGGATAATGCAGGTCTGTATCATGGTGGTGATTTCGCAGGAATTACACAAAAGTTAGACTATTTAGAGGATTTGGGAATTAATACAATCTGGATTACTCCTATTGTAGAAAATATTCCGGGAGTTACGGTAACTGACACGGGAAAAGAAGATGTTCCGTACAATGCTGCATACCATGGATATTGGGCAAGCGATTTTACAAAACTGAACCCAACGCTTGGAACAGAAGAAGAATTCCAGACATTGATTGATCAGGCACACAGCCGTGGAATCCGTATTATGGTAGATATTGTGGTTAACCATGCCGGATATGATACAGAGTTTGGCAATATGATCCGGAGTGGGGACGATGTTGTATCCGGAAGTGACCAGAAAGATTCATTAAGCAATTTACCAGATTTCAGAACAGAAGACCCAGCAGTCAGTGCACAGCTTGTAGAGTGGCAGACGCAGTGGGTAAAGGATTTTGGTATCGATTATTTCCGTGTGGATACAGTTAAACATGTGGAAAATGATACATGGGCAGAGTTAAAGAATGCTTTGACCAAAACTGATCCGAATTTTAAGATGATTGGAGAGTATGCAGGAGGAGGTTATGCTTCTAACGGTAATACATTAGGAACCGGCGAAATGGATTCTGATCTGGATTTCGATTTTAATGATCAGGCAGCTAATTTTGTAAAAGGAAATATTTCTTCTGTAGAAAATTTCCTGGCATCCAGAAACAGTGCGTTAAATAATACTTACATGACAGGACAGTTTCTTGGAAGTCATGATGAAGATGGATTTAAGCAGAAACTTTTGGATGGTGGAATGAAAGAAGATGCAGCAACTGCAGCATCCATGGTCGCTGCAAGCCTGCAGATTACGGCAAAAGGACAGCCAGTTGTTTATTATGGGGAAGAGATTGGCCTGACAGGATTAAATAATTATCCATATCAGACAAATCGTTATGACTTTGACTGGTCAATGGTAAACAATGACAATAAGACCTATCAGCATTATAAGAAGATGCTTTCCATCCGTAATGCATACACAGATGTATTTGCAAGAGGTGACAGAAAAACGATCGTGGCATCCGATGAAAAAGGCTATGATATTGTATCCAGAAGTTATCAAGGAACTAAATTATATGTTGGTTTAAATATCAAGGGTGCTGCACAAACTGTAGAAGTTCCGGTAAGTGAAAGCAACGGAACAATTTTGAAAGATCTGTATTCCGGAACATCATATACCGTAAACAATGGCAAGGTAGAAGTAACCATTCCTGCAGCTGCAGACGGTGGAACCGTTGTTTTGAAAAAGAACTCTTCCGGCGGAAGCTCATCCAGCAGTGGAAGCACAACAACCGAAACCAAGCCTTCGGAGGATATTAAGAAAGACACAACGACGGAGATTACTGTTCCATCAGAAAAACTTCCGGCAGGAACGAAAGCAACCGTAACCGTTACCAAGAGTGGGGATGGAAAGGTTACAGCAGAGGCAGCAGTAGAAGCAGCCGGAAAGACTACCAAAACCGGTGTGAAGGCAACCGTAAATGCGGATGTAATTAAAGCTGTGACAGAGGCAGCCGGAACGAAAGATGTGATCATCACACAGGAAGTGAAGAAAGCGGACGGAACAACCGCATACACCTTACAGGTAAATGCAGCAGATGTCAAAGCAGGTGCAAAACTTGCCGTAATGAAGAAAGATGAAAAGACCGGGGAATTGGTTCTTGTAAACCGGAAAGCTTACAAGGTCGCAAAGGATGGCTCTGTCTCACTGACATTTAAGGGCGAGGGAACTTATGTCGTAAAGACACAGGCTGAGGTAAAGGCTGAGGCAAAGCAGATCGCAAAAACTGTTAAGCCGGCAAAGACCACAGTAAAGGTTGCTGCAAAAAAGACAACTGTATTCAAATGGAACAAGAAGCTGAATATGGAAAATGTGGCAAAAATTACCTATAAGTCTTCCAAGAAGTCTGTGGTTTCCGTAAATAAAAATGGAAAGATTACCGGAAAGAAGAAAGGAACCGGAAAAGTGACCGCAGAGGTTACATTAAAAGACGGAACCAAGAAAACAGTAAAGATGAAGGTAAAGGTGAAATAAGCCAGAAACTTAAAACAATCGTTTTATACTCATTTTCTGCCATAGGGCTTACAGGGGGAAACCTCTGTAAGCCCTGATTTTATTAGACAACCGGGGGCTGCTGTGTTATACTCATTATGCTTTAGGAGGATGTAAAATGAAAAAAACATATGCAGTTATTACAGGGGCAAGTTCCGGAATTGGTATGGCATTTGCAAGACAGCTCGCGGCAGAAGGATACCGTCTGGTACTGGTTGCGCGACGGGAAAACCGGCTGCAGGCACTGGCGGAAGAATTGAAAAAAAGTGGGACGGAAAGCATGGTTATCACGGCAGATTTGTCCGAAAAAGAAGCGTGTTACCGTCTGATGCAGCAGTTGGAGCCGGTTCCGGTCGGAATATTGATCAACAATGCCGGTTTTGGGGATTGCGGCAGTTTTCTCGAGACAGATGCAGAGAAGGAAATGCAGATGATTGATGTGAATGTCAAGGCCATGCATCTTTTGATGAAACTGATGCTTCGCCGCATGGAAAAACAGGAGGGGGGTTACATTTTAAATGTCGCTTCTTCGGCAGGACTGTTTCCGGCAGGTCCTTATATGGCTGCCTATTATGCAACCAAAGCCTATATGGCGAGTCTGACGCGTGCAGTGGCACTCGAACTGAAACAGAGAGGCAGCCGCGTGTATGTGGGGGCATTATGTCCCGGACCGGTGAATACAGAATTTAATGATGTAGCAAATGTTGAGTTTGCACTGGCCGGAATTACACCGGAGTATTGCGCCGGATATGCGTTAAAACAGATGAAAAGACGCAAAGTGCTCATTGTTCCAACAGCTGAAATCAAGGCTGCAACGATATGCGGAAGATTTATTCCGCAAAATCTGCTGATCGCAATTACTGCACATCAGCAAAAGAAAAAGCTGAAAGCAGAGGATATATAAAATGGAAGAAATTAAAATAGGCTCTCATGTAGGAATGGCAGGAAAAGAGATGTTTCTGGCATCTGTGAAGGAAGCAGAGCGTTATGGGGCGAATGTGCTGATGCTCTACACAGGGGCACCGCAGAATACCCGGAGAAAAGAAATCAAAGACTTAAATATCGAGGCGGGCTGGGAGTATGCCACAAAGGCTGGAATCCGGGAAATCGTGGTTCATGCACCGTATATCATCAATCTTGCCAATACGGTAAAGCCGGAGACATTTGAGCTTGCTGTGGAATTTTTGGAAAAAGAGATCCGGCGCACGGCTGCCATGCGCAGTAAAATTCTGGTACTGCATCCGGGATCTGCATTAGACGCGGGGGCGGAGGCAGGAATTGCACAGACTGTCCGGGGACTGAATATGGTGCTTGATGCCAACGGGGATGATGTGTTTATTGCGTTGGAAACGATGGCAGGAAAAGGCAGCGAGATTGGAAGAACGTTTGAAGAGATTAGGGCAATCTATGACGGAGTGCACAAAAAGGAACGGTTAAGAGTCTGTTTTGACACCTGTCATGTGAATGATGCCGGCTATGATCTGGTGCATGATTATGATGGCGTGTTCGAGACTTTTGATAAGGTGATCGGGCTGGATCAGATTGCGGTTTTTCATATCAATGACAGTTTAAATCTCCTGGGAGCACATAAAGACCGTCATGCAAACATTGGAAAAGGAACCATTGGATTTGAACCATTGTACCGTCTGGTTCACGATCCGCGCTTTGTGGAAATCCCGAAGATTTTAGAGACACCGTGGCTTTGTGCCGAGGGAGAGACCAAAAAGACGATTCCGCCATACAAAGAAGAGATTGCACAGCTTCTTGCAAAATAATAAAGAGGAGAAGGATTATGAATGTTAAACAACAGGGGATTTCCGGTTATTGGTTAAAGGTGATCGCCGTGATTTCCATGCTGATTGATCACACATCGGCCGTTATTTTAGAACAGATTCCGGGACTGGAAAATCCCGCATTTTTGATGCGCATCATTGGAAGACTGGCGTTTCCGATTTACTGTTTTCTTCTGGTAGAAGGATTTTACCATACACGCAGCAGGGCAAAATATGCGGGAAGGCTTTTTTTGTTTGCACTGATTTCCGAGGTTCCGTTTGACCTGGCATTCAGCAGGAGAATGTGGGATTTTTCCAGCAACAATGTCTTTTTTACTTTGCTGTTCGGACTTTTGGTGATCTGGGGTGTTGAAAAGATAAGGCAGAAGTTTGTGGCGGATGTTTACGGGGAAAAAGCAGCAGCCATCCGTGTGATTCTTACCATTGTGACAGTTGCGGCGGGGGGATTTCTGGCACTTCTTTTTTGTACGGATTACGATTTGTCGGGAATTGTGACAATTTTTGCAATTTACATGTTTTATCCGAAGAAAGTGAAGGGAATGGGTATCGGTGTTCTGGTTTTAACCCTGCTGGCAAGTATCATTGAAGCGGCAGCATTTCTGGATATGATACCGGTTTATTTTTACAATGGAACCAGGGGAAAACAGATGAAATATTTCTTTTATATATTCTATCCGGCACACCTGTTTCTTCTTGCCATGATCGCACGGGCAATGGGACTTTGGGCTTAATATTTTAAGAAGATGTTACGATTCTTATGAAATTCTTATCTTTTTCAGATACAGCTTGCGTTCCTGAAAAAGCGGGAGTACAATGCAGACGAAATGAAAGACAGATAGGAATGGAGGTCTTGGATGATGAGACAAAAATCTTGGAATCAGTTAAAAAAAACAATGGCTGCCTCGACACTGGCAGGAGCGATCACTTTTACAGGGTGTGCGGTGATGCCTTCGGTTACAGCTTTTGCAGATACAACGGAACAGACCGGTCAGGTATCGTATGATAATGAGGTGATGCCGATCCACACGGACGTGCAGACGGAGGCAAAACCGTTGATGAAGGGTACGTCATGTACGGTTTCGGATGGAAAGAACCTGTATTATGCGTTTGAAATGATGGGTGTGCGTATGGGCATTATGAAATACAACACCAAAACAGGCAAAAAGAGTGAGGTATATTCCTACAAGATAGGGAAAAACAAAAAGGGAAGCAATGGTTTTTCCCAGTTATCTGTGGATAAGAAATATATTTATGCAACCTGGGACCGTTACTATGGAACCGATGCAACAAAAGAATATGTTTACCGGATCGCAAAAGACGGGAAATCCGCAAAGAAGCTTGCACTTGGACGTGACCCACAGCTGATAGATGGACGGATTTATTATCTGGCACTGAAAAGTAAAAGTGAAGATGGCATGAATTATTCGGAAGATACCGGAACCGTAATGAGCATGAAGACGGATGGAACGGATAAAAAGAAAGTAGCACAGATTGTAAACAGCGGAGATGCTTATCGGTATTCCCTGTTTCAGAGTGAGGGAAAGATTTACTATACCAAGGAAAACGAGAACAAGACATTTTATGATCTGGAGGGAAACAGTTATCAGAGAGAGGCCTTTGCGGTTAAGGATGAAAATTATCTGAGTGTTTCACTGGAAGCTGTCAATGATGGAACGTATACCTATAGTACGACAGGAAAGGATCGGTACATGCAGACGAAACTCTACCGGACAGATAACAGGACGGGAAAGAAAAACCTTGTGGCATCCTTTAAACTTGGCATTGAAAAATACTCGGTTTGTGGAAATTATGTATTCGTGGAAGCAAATGTTCCGTACAAGGGAGCTGATGTGACTGAGAAACTTGCAGTTTACTGCTATAAGGCAGATGGCAGCAGCAAAGTAAAGCTTGCTTCCTGGTTTCCGGCAGAATAAAATCCGGGTAACAATCGAAAAAATAAAAGAAGCACCGCGACTTGCGGTGCTTCTTTTATTCTGGGGATTTATTTATCCAGATCTTTTTTATCTACATTCTGCAGCATCATTGCACGAACTTTCAGAGGAAGTCCGAACAGTGTGATGAATCCGTCTGCATCGTGATGATCGTACTGATCACCGGTTGTGAAACTTGCCAGAGACTCACTGTAGAGAGAGTATGGAGAAGTTGTGCCGGCTTTGATGATGTTTCCTTTGTAGAGCTTGAATTTTACTTCACCGGTGACATACTTCTGGGTAGAAGTAACAAATGCCTGGATTGCTTCGCGAAGAGGAGTGAACCATTTTCCTTCGTATACAACATTGGCAAGACGGTTGCCCATCTCTTTCTTTGCAGATAAGGTATCGCGGTCGAGAACCAGTTCTTCCAGCTGGTCATGTGCTTCCATAAGGATTGTTCCGCCAGGAGTCTCATATACACCACGGGATTTCATACCAACAACACGGTTTTCTACGATATCGATGATGCCGACACCGTGCTTTCCACCGAGACGGTTTAATTCACGGATGATATCGGAAACTTTCATTTCTTTTCCGTTTACAGTCTTTGGAACACCCTTTTCAAAGGTCATGGTTACATATTCGCCTTCGTCCGGAGCTTTCTCAGGGGAAACACCAAGAACCAGAAGGTGATCATAATTCGGCTCATTTGCCGGGTTCTCCAGCTCCAGTCCCTCGTGACTGATATGCCATAAGTTACGGTCACGGCTGTAACTTTGGTCTGTGCCGAATGGAAGATCGATTCCGTGTGCCTTGCAGTATGCAATCTCTGCCTCACGGGAATCCATCTGCCACTTGTCATCACGCCAAGGAGCAATGATTTTGATATCCGGAGCAAGTGCTTTGATACCAAGCTCGAAACGGATCTGGTCATTTCCTTTTCCGGTAGCACCGTGGCAGATTGCAACAGCGTTTTCTTTTCTGGCGATCTCTACCAGTTTCTTTGCGATACCAGGACGTGCCATGGCAGTACCTAATAAGTATTTGTGCTCATATACAGCACCAGCCTGTACACAAGGTACGATGTAATCATCGCAGAACTCATCTGTGATATCTTCGATATATAATTTAGAAGCGCCGGATAATTTGGCTCTTTCTTCCAGTCCGTCTAATTCTTCGCCCTGTCCGCAGTTGATACAGCAGCAGACAACCTCATAACCATAAGTCTCCTTTAACCAAGGGATAATAGCGGTAGTATCGAGTCCGCCGGAGTAAGCTAAAACAACTTTTTCTTTCATAAGATTGTATCCTTTCTTTCTATATGGAATTGTACGCTCTCGTACGACTAACCCTACTATACATCAATCCAAATGAAAACACAAGTGAAAAAATATACATAAAATTGCATAAATATACATAAATTTGTGAATATTTGCTATTTACGGATGGAAAAAGATGGACTATTATAGGGTAGAATCATATTTTTAAAAGAAAGAAAAGGTAAGAAACATGGTAAAGGTAGGAATTATCGGAGCGACCGGTTATGCAGGAGCAGAACTGGTGCGTATTTTATTGAATCATAAAGAGGCACAGATCGAATGGTTTGGATCAAGAAGCTATATCGATGAAAATTATGCAGATATTTACAGAAACTTTTTTGAACTTGTCGATGCAGACTGTCTGGGTGATAACATGGATGAGCTTGCTTCCCGCGTGGATGTGATTTTCACGGCAACACCACAGGGATTTCTGGCAGGTGTGCTGAATGAGGATATTTTAAATAAGGTAAAGATCATTGATCTGAGTGCGGATTTTCGAATCAAAGATGTTGCTACCTATGAAAAATGGTATAAGATTGAGCATAAAAGCCCACAGTTTATTAAGGAAGCCGTTTACGGACTCTGTGAGATTAACCGTGATAAGGTGACCACCCAGACCCGTCTGATTGCAAATCCGGGATGTTATACGACCTGTTCCATTCTGACAGCATATCCGCTGGTAAAAGAGGGACTGATTGATCCGGATACATTGATTATTGATGCAAAATCCGGTACTTCCGGAGCGGGACGTGGGGCAAAGACACCGAACCTGTTCTGCGAAGTGAACGAGAGTATGAAAGCATACGGTGTGACAACACACAGACATACACCGGAGATTGAGGAGCAGCTCGGCTATGCGGCAGGAAAAGAGATTACCGTGAATTTTACACCGCATCTGGTTCCGATGAACCGTGGAATTCTTGCGACAGAGTATGCAACCATGATCAAAAAGCCGGATGGTACCTATCCTTCCTATGAGGAACTGAAGGCTGCTTACGATAAATATTATGCAAAGGAACGTTTCGTGCGTGTATTAAAGAAAGGTGTCTGCCCGGAGACCAAGTGGGTAGAGGGCAGCAATTACGTGGACGTAAACTTTGTCATTGATGAGCGTACCGGCAGAGTTGTGATGATGGGTGCACTGGACAATCTGGTCAAGGGTGCAGCCGGACAGGCCGTACAGAACATGAATCTGCTGTTCGGATTTGATGAGGCAGAAGGACTTTCCATGGTTCCGATGTTTCCATAATGAAAGGCATCTGTTTGATGCATTTCCTACGCTCATTGTTTCCGCGTAAGAGGAACTTTCATACAATGAGCTCTATAATGAGGTGAATAATGAGTAAAGAATATACAATCCGTGTGATGACACTGGAAGATTATGATGAGGTGTATGCGTTGTGGATGGGCATCCACGGTTTTGGAATCCGTTCCATCGATGATTCCAAAGAAGGAGTGGAGCGGTTTTTAAAAAGAAATCCGACCACGAGTATGGTAGCGGTAGCAGATGGAAAGATCGTGGGAGCCATTCTCTGCGGACATGACGGGAGACGCGGATGTCTGTATCATGTCTGTGTGCATGAAGATTACCGGAAGAACGGAATCGGAAAAGCCATGGCAGTCGCATGTATGCGCGCCCTGCAGAAAGAAAAAATCAATAAGGTCAGCCTGATCGCATTTAAGAGCAATGAGCTGGGAAATCATTTCTGGAAAGATGTCGGCTGGTGTTTCAGGGAAGACTTAAACTATTACGATTTTACATTGAACGAAGCAAATATTACGAGATTTAATCAGTAAGGAGAATGTTATGAGTGAGAATTTAAACGCATTGGAAAAAGCACAGGTGCTGATTGAGGCATTGCCTTATATCCAGCGTTTTAACCGCAAGATTATCGTTGTAAAATACGGTGGATCAGCGATGGTAGATGAGAAACTGAAAAAACAGGTCATCCAGGATGTCACCCTGTTAAAGCTGGTTGGATTCAAACCGATCATTGTGCATGGCGGTGGCAAGGAGATCAGCAAATGGGTTGCCAAAGCAGGAATGGAACCGGAATTTATCAATGGACTGCGTAAGACGGATGCGCCTACCATGGAGATTGCAGAGATGGTGTTAAACCGTGTCAATAAATCACTGGTATCCATGGTGCAGGAACTTGGGGTGCAGGCGGTCGGCATCAGTGGAAAAGACGGTGGTCTGTTAAAGGTGGAAAAGAAATTGTCGGATGGTCAGGACATCGGATATGTAGGAGAAGTAAAGGAAGTGAATCCAAAGATTCTGTATGATCTGCTGGAGAAAGATTTCCTTCCGATTATCTGCCCGATCGGTCTTGATGACAATTATGATACATATAATATCAATGCGGATGATGCGGCATGTGCGATTGCCCGTGCGGTTTCCGCAGAGAAACTGGCATTCTTAACCGATATCGAGGGAGTATACAAAGATCCGGAAGATCCGTCCACTCTGATTTCCGAACTTACGGTTTCCGATGCAAGAAAACTGATTACAGACGGATATATCGGCGGCGGTATGCTTCCGAAGCTGAATAACTGCATTGACGCTATTGAAAACGGAGTATCCCGTGTGCATATTCTCGATGGAAGAATCGCACATTGTCTGCTTTTGGAAATCTTCACCAATCGCGGAATCGGTACTGCAATTTTGGGTGATGAAGAACATCATTTTTACAATGAATAAGAGATAAGAGGTGTGGATAAACAATGAATAAACAGGAATATATTGATACCGCGGAGCAGGAACTTCTGCATACCTACAATCGTTTTTCACTTGTACTTGATCATGGTGAGGGCGTATACCTTTACGATACAGACAAAAAAGCGTATCTGGATTTCGCAGCCGGAATCGCCGTATGTGCGCTGGGCTATAGCAATGAAGCATACAAAAATGCGCTGAAGGATCAGGTGGATAAACTGCTGCATACGTCAAATCTTTATTACAATGTCCCGACCATTGAGGCGGCAAAGAAAGCACTAAAAGCCAGCGGAATGGATCGTATTTTCTTTACAAACAGCGGTACGGAGGCCATTGAGGGAGCCATCAAAGCTGCAAAAAAATATGCATATACCAGAGACGGACATGCCGGCCATGAAATCATTGCCATGAAACATTCTTTCCACGGAAGAAGTATCGGAGCACTTTCCGTAACCGGAAATGCCCATTATCAGGAACCGTTTGCTCCGCTCATGCCGGGTGTGAAATTTGCAGAGTATAACAATTTAGAAAGTGTAAAAGAACTGGTAACGGACAAGACCTGTGCGGTTATTATGGAGACGGTACAGGGAGAAGGCGGAATTTATCCGGCCGATCCGGCATTTATCGAGGGCGTGCGCAGGCTCTGTGATGAAAAGGATATTCTGTTAATCTTAGATGAGATCCAGTGTGGCATGGGACGTACCGGCGAGATGTTCGCATGGCAGAATTATGGAGTAAAACCGGATATCATGACCTGTGCAAAAGCACTCGGATGTGGAGTGCCGGTCGGTGCATTTTTCCTGACACAGCGTGTGGCAGACAAATCGCTGGCACCGGGAGACCACGGAACGACCTATGGTGGAAACCCATTTGTCGGAGCAGCCGTTTCGGCAGTATTTGATCAGTTTAAAGCCTGTGACATTTTAGGTCATGTAAAGGAAGTAGCGCCTTATCTGGAACAGAAACTGGATGAGCTGGTAGAAAAATATGACTTCCTTGTAACACGCAGAGGCAAAGGTCTGATGCAGGGTGTGGTTTGCAAGCTTCCAGTTGGAAAA
>ENA-OOXC01001445-OOXC01001445.1-human-gut-metagenome-genome-assembly--contig:-NODE-1445-length-14099-cov-1.652592_pt1 | contig 14099 bp, 9 predicted proteins | sample MGYA00241578_ERZ501325 | MGnify/ENA primary metagenome ERZ501325 (study PRJEB25962, sample SAMEA2042737) | human gut metagenome | biome: human gut; feature: human-associated habitat; material: faeces...
GCTTGGCTGTCTTTCCTGCTTCCGCAGAATTTACAACAATATTGATACCTTCAAGTCTCTTTGCCTTTCCGCTTGTACCTGACATAGTACCATTGGATTTCCATGTCTTGATATCGTTCTCTTTTCCTTCCCAGCCAAATGTCTGTACATGCGTACGGTAGGAAACTGTAATATTCGGAGCTGTTGTAGTTGTGCCTGTATTTCCACCTGTATTGCTTCCGGTGTTACCACCTGTGGAACCACCAGTATTCCCTCCTGTACTTCCGTCAGTAGAGTCTCCAGTATTACCGCCTGTGGAGCCGCCGGCATTTCCACCTGTATTTCCTCCAGTGTTACCACCAGTCGAACCACCGGTTGTCTCTTTGACTGTGGTAACGGTGAGTCCTGCGCTCTTATCGCTTTCCAGCCAATACCCCTTTGCCACCTTCTTTACATAAAATGTATAAGCTGTATTTGCTGTAAGTCCTGTAAATACATTGCTATCCTGCCAGTTCACACCATCTTTGGAGTATTTGCAGCCAGCAACACTGTTCAATGTAACAGATGTCGTTGTCTTAGATGCAAGTGTTGGAGCTGACGGTGTTTCATATTCCTTATACACGGAAAGCTTAACAGTATCTTTGTATCCGCCCGATTTTGTTGTCACAGAAATCTCTGTATATCCAGGTGCAACCGCCGTAAGAACACCGGTTGTCGCATCAATTTTAGCAACCTCCGGATTGGAAGAGGTATATGTAATCGTCTTATCTGTAGCATTGGCAGGGGAAACCGTTGCCGGGAAGCTCCATGAAACAGCATCTCCGATCGTTATAGATTTCTCGGAAGGCTGATTGTCAAACCGAACCCCTGTTACTTCTACAATCCTCTCTCCTTCCTGTGCGGTCTTTACTTTGATCGTTACAATCTCGCCCGTGCGAATGTTGTTATCTGCATCGGCTTTTACACGGATTTCAAATGTATATTCCGTATCTGGATCTAATCCCTCAAATACGTTGCTATCCTGCCATGTTCCATTTGGAGCAATGCGATACTCACAGTCGTCATATGGTGTTAACGTGATCGTATTTGTCGTCGGTGTCTCACTTGTGCTTGGTGCCTGTGTTGGAGCCTCTGGTGTCTTCCACACCGTAACTGCACAGGTTGCTTTCACATCTGATGTGCTTCCGTTTGCTTTTGCTGTGATTGTTGCAGAACCTGCGCCAACCGCGGTTACCTTACCAGAAGCATTCACAGTTGCAACCTTGTTGTTCGAAGAACTCCATGTCACGCTCTTATCTGTTGCATCATCCGGTGATACAGTTGCAACAAGGGTTGTCTCTGTCACAGGATTTGTTCCTCCGATCTCGAAGCTCACCGTGTCTTTATTCAAAGCAACACCTGTTGCTGCAACCTCCTTCGGTACATCAGGTGTGGAACTGCCACCAGATGAAAGATTTTTGTCTATATACTGATGTTCGGTATCGGATGTGTATTTTTCATAGATTGCAGCCGCAGCAGCAACCAGAGTCGCGTTATAATCTATGGCTACCTCATTACATACATAATCGCTTGCAGAATCAACATAGGAACCATCGATTTTCTGTCCGCCAACCAAAGCACCGATTAACATGTTTTTCTGAGCAGTTGTTCCCTGATCTTTACCAGTATATCCGGAAGCCGCTCTATGATGCGGGTATTTTGGTCCATACGCATTATATCCGATGACAAAACATTGCTTCGCTGCATTGTTACCAAGCAGATATTTCATCTGTCCCTCTGACCAGCCTCGATATGTTTCTATTGACGTCATCTTATCATACAATAATCCTGTGTACTGCATAGATGTGTTATAACGGGCAGAACCCCAATTGCTGACACATCGATAGCAACCATAGGTACTATTGCCATCTGAAATTCCCATAAGCGATGCTATTTTACTGGAATTTTCATCGTAATAAGCCACTGCCGGACCAACATTATCCCAGCCAAGCGGCCAATATGGTTTCATAGCTGCATCTGCATTTTTATACTGATTATATTCAGACAGATAACTTGTGTTTCCGGTAATCTGATACAACAACAGCGCTGCCAGACAATAATCATCTTCCCAGTTAGAAGATACATAAAAGCTACCAGACGTTGTACCAACAGACTTATTGTGATTCTTTGCATATGCAAAGAGCATTTCTGCTGTCTTTAAATATTGGTTGCCGCCAAAGTTTCTATACTGCATGGCAAGTGCGGCTGCAGACAACGATACCACATCGGTATGTGGTGCAGAATCACTGGAGAAGTATGCGATACGATTGCTCTGTGGCTGAGCTTCCGGTGCTCCCCAATCCCCATGATCGTAACCACCGCCACCATTTCCAACTTGTACACAGTACGTTTCTACAGAAGTTCCTGCACTGTTTAATACAGCACATTTAGTCAGATAATCCGCAAAATGTGTCGTGATTGTCTGCAAATGATTCGTCTGTCCCGATGCTACATATGCAGATTTGTTCGTATCATAGCTCATACCAAGTACAAATGCCGCATACGCTTCCGGCAAACCAAACTTTACGTGATCCCCCGCATCATGGAAACCGCCAGTCAGATCAACTGTAACAGTACTTCCATCGGTTCTTGTATAAGAATACTTATCATAAGTGTGGCAATTTCCTCTCCAGTCAAGCAGAGACTTTGTTCCTACCTCATCGCCACACATATTTGCATCATAAAAATACAAAGAGTACTGAAGCAGCTTTGCATAGTTGTAATCAATATCTGAATAATTGTAATCTGTTACATTTCCGGCAGGAATTGTGACTGTACCAGAACCGCCGGAACTTCCACCAGAACCACCAGATGAGGTAGAATCTGTCGAGTACTTCACAGAATTGATCTGGTATGTAACAGCAGAACCTTCCTGCAAGTTTGTAAACTGCACGCCGATTTTACCAACTTCTGTGCTATTTCCCCAATCCAGACTTGAGAGATCCATGCTCATTTCCATCGTTCCTGATGTTGTCAGGTTTACATAATTTCCCTGATTCCATTTCCAGTCCTTTGACATGAACATCATCATAGCTCCCGGCGTACCCGTTGTACCCGCAGTGAAGTTTGAAACTGACAGACTCATGCTCAAACTCTTAATTCCCTTTGCTTCCCATTCGGATTTTTCATCCATATCCGCTGGCAAGCTCAGTAGAAGCTCGGAGATCATAATCCCTTTGTTTTCGCCATTGTCTTTTGCAGCCTCTGTTTTTCCACTCATCGTAATATACGATGATAAATCCATTTCCGTTGCTGCCTGTGGTGTCAACGTTGGAATCGTCACCCCTGTTATCATGAATAACAGAGCAAATACAACTGCAAACACCCTCCTTGTCATTCGTTTTTTGCTCATTTGAACCCTCCTCTTAATGTTTTAATTGTTCTTTTTATCTTGCACGAGCTGTAACTGTGCCCGCAACTTTTCAATTTCTGCCTCCGATCATTTTCTTCACACAATCCATTATAATCGACACCTGGCTTATGTTCAATCAATGAATTTTATATATAGGTTATTTGTAGTACTCTCCCAGACTGATTCCATTGATGCCAAGCGGAATCGCATGATCAAGTCCGATGAACTTCTCACCATTGTTCCAGAGAACTTCCTTGACAAATGCATACTTTTCCTCGTCCCATGTTGTGAAATCATCTAAAACCATGCCTCCGGTATCCCCAGAGTTCGCATTGAAGCACCAGAAGGTATGATTCAGTCTATTCTTCTGTATGAGTTCGCGCATATAGGTCATCCAGGTGATGTTCGGTTCCGTCATAAATCCGCCCCACTCACCGATCAGAAGCGGTGCAATATTATCCTCATGGATATAAAACCAGTTATCGTGCCAGCATTCCTTCATCAGGCTGTCGTAGGTATAACTGCCCTGAAACCAAGGCTGTTCATATACAGTTGGACCATAATCGTGCGGCGAATATACAAGCTTGTTCTGATATTTACCGAGGTCAACCGGGGAATCTGCGACACCGCGCAGGTTTCCGCCCCACCAGTTGAAATAATAATCATCCTCATTCGTTGATGCATAATCGCCATTCTTCCTGATATCAATCGGATAGATCTCAGTTCCTTCCACAAGCACGAGTACATTCGGATTCTTCGACAATACGGCATTTGCTGCTCGCTCTGCCGTGTATTTCCAGTTGTTCTCAGACTTCGAATCGTTCCAGATTGCCGCCCCGTCGCCTTCGTTCGGCTTTCCATGCGGCTCATTCTTCAGGTCGTAGGCGATGATCGTATCATCGTTCTTGTAGCGGTCAGCCATCCACGAAAGTGCATACAGATAATCATCCGTGGATATCCGGTCCGTGTACCAGAGATTCACCATATGTCCGCTCGCATTCGTCTCCGCACAATGGATATCAATGATCAGCTTTAACCCATTCGCCCGGCACTGTCCGATCACATACTCAAAGATCTGCAGGCTGTCCATTCCAACTAGATAATCGTTGGTCGCCTGGTTAAAATTCGCATCCGGATATTCGCCGCTTGCCCACTGTAAGATCAGCTCTGCCGAAAATGGCACACGGATCACATTGAATCCGTGGTTTGCAATCTCCTGAATCGACTGATTCAGGTCGGAAGCCCATAACCCGTCAAATGTATTCGTCCCCGTATTGTAGCCAAACCAGTTGATACCAGTCAGCCACACTTCATTCCCGTCCGCGTCCACAATCCTGTTGCCATCGGTAAACAGCCAGTCATCGGTCGTTGGTTCCGGCACATCCATCGCACCATAGTCGACATCCCGGTCTACAGACACGTGATTGGTGGCTGATGTCTCGTTCACAGAGTCATCCGAAGTATCGTTCGTAGCAGGATCATTGGTCGAAGCATCATTCTGATTGTCTGAATTTTCACCTGTTTCCTCATCAATCTGTGCTTCTGCCGAACCGGATGCAGACTTGTTGGTTTCTGCTTTATCCCATTTTCCCTGTATCTGCATACCAAGCAGCATGCCGAGCAGAAAGACGATAATAAACAGCAACATAAATATTACAATTTTTAGATTTTTGTTCATTCTCCCCTCAAATCCTTTCCTTTTGATTTTTCTCTTCCTCAAAACGCAAATATTAGTATAAAAATTTTATCATGAATTCTTAACTGCATCAATTAAATTGCAGTAAAAAAGAGAGATTTATTTTCTTTCAGTGAAAACATCCATCTCTCTTACACTTTTATTTCCATGTTGTCACCGCACTCTTATAAGTACGCCCAATACTAATCTTATAACCATCATTTATGACAAGATAATTAGAATGTATAGAAACAACATAGTCCATATTTACAATATACCCAGTATGTCATCGGACAAAATTATCCGGTAATCGTTTTATTAAAGAAGCTAATGATATATATGATGCATATTCACTCCCCTTTGTCACAAAACGAACCTTTCTTGCATCTCTTTCAATATACATCACTTCATTTAAATTGATTAGCACCTTCTCCTTCTCACATACAATTTCTATAAACTTGCTTTTTGTAGTTAAATAATTATTTTGTTCATTATTATTTGTTATCATTTATATGTACTCTCCCCGTAAGTCCGATATCAATATTTTATTTCGTTTGTTATACAAAACCCATGCACTTTGCATAAACAACCAATTGTATTACAAAGGGAAAATACTTCATATTTAATTATCAAATTAAAAAAGACCACTATTTTTCAAGTGGTCTTACCGCATACTTGCTCATCGTCACGACGGCAACCAGACATACCAGCATCAGCAGTAACTCGAATTTGACCCGGATAAATAACTGGTCGAGCTTCGCCTGCGCCTGATAGATCTCCATAGCGTTATCGTTCGAGAAGGACAGATTCCCAGCAAGTGTCAGTACCTTCTGGCTTTGATCCTGTCTGGCAATCCGGATGCGCAGATTCCCGGAGGCTTTAAGTGTAACCGGATCTCCAATCGCACAGATAAATGGTGTGTCCCCGCCGATATCCGCTTGTACGATCCGCGCGGTACGGCTGTCTCCTGCCTGTGATGCATCGTTGCCACTATCTGTCGGCTTGTTTGCATTCTGGCTTTGCTCCGTCGAAGAAGTATACGTCACAGTAAGCTCCTCTGTCTGAATCGGCGCGATATCCTGTGACAGGCTCTGACAGATCTGCTTATACGCGGCATTGTTCGCATAATAGGTCATCGTTGAGCCTTCCTGTGTGATACCATAGACCTCCTGTATATATGCCTCACTTAAGAGTTCTGCCTCGAAGGATGTCGTGTTCGCCTGATATGACACCGTGACGGAATCACTCACATCATAGCTTACATCTGTGACGCCCTCGATCTCGCGCACCCGCTGTACCTTGCTGTCTGTAAGCACCTGATCATTTCCAATCAGTTTGAATTCCTCTTTCGTCCGGGTGATCTGCGCATAGCGCAAGCCATCCCGGATCAGGAATCCACAGCAGACTCCGATTGCGATTACATATAAAATTATAATCTTCAGTGCATCCTGCTGTCGGCGCAGGCGCAGAAACTCTCGTATCTTCATAATCTGTCTAATTGCTCCACACTGATTTCTCCGGAAAATTTATTCCGTATCTTCCTCATCCTGCTTCTTAAGGTGTATCTTCCGTACAATGATCACACCTGCGGCAACCGCGATACAGCCAATCACAACCGCCATGATTACCCACCACTGGTTCGTATTGTCCGGTGTTGTCTCTTCCTTCTGGTCCGAAAATGGGGATTTGATCGTTGTGGTAAATGTCACTTCTTCCGTATATTCCTTGCCGCTTTCGTCCTCGTAATAATAAGTGACCGTGCCTTCGGTATTTCCATACAGCTTGCTTCCGGACAGTGAGCTGACAGATACCTGTGTGCTTCCGGTTGCCGCGGTTCCTTCCTCCATATCTCCGATGAAAATCGTTCCCTGTGGCTTTAATCCATCTGCCGTAATCTCAGCCCGTACATTATAGATCTTACTTCTGCCTAAGTTCATCGCCTGCACTTTGGCTTCCACAACATCCGCCACGACTACCTCACTTGGAAAGCTTAGATCGTCAAACTGCATCTCAGAGGACTGCTGTACCGTGATCTTCGCCTTGCCGGAAGTGGAATATGTATTTCCCTCACCGTCCGCATAGTCCATGGCGAGCTCTAAATCGTATTGTCCGGCAGCGGTCTTCGCGTTGATCCGGTAAGAAAATGTGATCGTTTTCTCCTCCTGTGGAGCAAGCTTCTCGATATAGACGCTGTCGGACTGGCTGAGCAGGGTAAAGCTTTCTGTATCAGCAGTCACTGCGATAGTCATGTTCTTCACTGTATTTTCTTTGCTTGTGTTGAGCAGGACGATATCTGCCTTTACTTCATCTCCCGGCTGAATCTCTGATTTTGAATATTTATAGGATTTTACCATAACCTTTGGAGCAAATGTCGGAAGTTCTTCGGCGACTGGCTCTGCCACGGCTTCTGTCGTCGCATCGATGCCATCACTGATCGTCACATACGTGGTAAATTCCTGCTCCACTGCATTGCCCTTTGTATCCTTCGCTGTGACCTTCAGGATCACCGGATAAGAGCCATTTGTCCGCTTTCCCTTTAATTCTACGGTGAAATCTGCCACGTAGGCGGAAACCTCTTTGGTGTTTGCATTTACCTTGACAGTCTGCAACCGGATATCCTTCTCGTAGTTTTTAAATACGAACGGTGCTGTCTGCGCATCGCCTAGATCAAGCGCCGCCCGTAATGTGTTCCCCCGAAGTTCTCCTTCACTGAGTATCGGAAATACAATGCGGACCGAGCCGTTGGCATTGGTTGGTACATAGCCCTGTGCATAAGGCTTCTCCATGCCGTCATACTGGTTCTCATTGTCGATGTTCAATGTCACTGCCTCGCTCTGCGTATCCTTGTCATCCTTTGTATTTATGTCTGCCTGTGTGGTTGCCGGTTCCTGCGTAGTCGGCTGGGCAGGATCTGCCTGCACTGCGGTATAGGATAACGTCTGATTGGATGCTGCAAAAACGCTTCCTGTCGGAGATAATCCCATACACATCGTTGCCGCGATTGCCATCGCAAATATTTTCCTCGCTATATGCTTTCGTTTCATTTCCAGTCCTCCATTTCATGTACATAATCACACAGCATCTCGATATCCTGTGCATTATGACTTGCCAGCATAATTGCCTTTCCACTTTCTTTTAAGGATAATAAGAGCTGTCGCATCTCCGCGACACCCGCTTTGTCAAGCCCGTTAAATGGCTCATCTAAGATCAGCACGTCCGGATTCTCCATGATTGCCTGTGCGATGCCAAGCCTCTGCCGCATACCAAGCGAATATTTTGCAACCGGCTTTTTCATCTTAGGATTTAAGCCGACGTGCTGTAATGTCTCGATAATCTCATTTTTCCCGATTCTGCCTTTCAGATCTGCTAAGATCTTCAGGTTCTTATATCCGCTTATCCCCGGCAGGAATCCCGGTGTCTCGATAATCACGCCGAGCTTGTCCGGAAAATCACATTCCTTCCCGACACGGCTGCCTCCGACATGGATCTGCCCCTTGTCCGGATGCATAAACCCGCAGATGCATTTCATCAGCACAGTTTTTCCGCTTCCGTTATTTCCAACCACGCCGTAGATCTTTCCCGGTGGAATCTCCAGATTCACATCGACTAACACATGCTCTTTCCCGAAGGATTTGTAGACATGTTCCACGACGATTCCATGTTTGCGTTCGTTCACTTTTTCATGATTATTTTCATTTCTGGTTTCTTCCATCTATCTATGAACCTCGTTTTCGTATTCTGATTCTTGGCTTTTGATTCATTTTATTTACATAATATATTTATCGTAACTGTGTTCCTGTGAACTGGAACGTATACCTGCGGATCCGGAGCAGACACAATATAAATATCAAAAGTGCCACCCCTGCAAAAAATACATATGATACCCATAGTTTCGGCAGATTGTCATAGCCAAAGCTATGCATGTAATACGTGGCATGGTTGAGCGGTGATATCCAGCCGAATATGATATTTGCATACCGCGACTGCACCGCCGGGATATGCAGGATATCCGACAGTGTATCCGGTGTCAGCAGGAATCCGAATCCCGAATAGATGATACCTGCGATCATACCGCCGTTATCCTTCACCATATTGAAAAATAATATGATTCCTGCCATCACGATCGAATACCCAAGCATCAGTCCGAATATATGGAACATCACCTGATACGGGAAATTCAACTCCATCACCTTCACGAACGACGGCACATTCAGCTCATAGCCGATGTTCGAATACCCAAGCACTGCTGCTGTATCGCTCCACATATTTGCTACAAATGCCTGACTGCTCGCCAAGATACAGGTAGAAAGCAGGATAAAGCAAAGGAACAGAAACGTTGCGAGTATCAGATACAGGATCTGTCCAAGCACCCATACCTTCCGATCAATCCGCACCAGAAAAAGCGGGACATCATTTCCAAGGTTCGGCATATCTGCAAATAACAAAAGCAAGAGTAACGAGATGATCAGCACCGACTGTGCATCGCCGAATGTCCAGATGAACGGCTCTGCCATCTGCAGGATCGTGTCATGCTCCTTCGCGAATACAAGCACCTTGTCGGAAAGCAGGAAGCTTACGATAAATGCAAGGCAGAACGCCAGTATGATCTGCGGATTCTTCTTCCATCTTCTGAAATTTGCAAACGCGGTAAGCAGTATCTGTCTTAGTTTATACACGTTCGATGCACCTCCTTACCGTATTGTAATAGATCAAAAACAGCAGAGCTGACAGACTGCTAAGCAGGATCACTATGCCCTGCTCATCGAAGAGCCAAGTATGCTGAAACTGGATCCACTCGTATGGATACAGACAGTAGATGTCCTCGAAATACCGATCATGCAGGATCACCAATATGTAGTAGATGACAAAGCTTCCGCCATACGCGATATAACGGCTGTTCGAGATTGCCGCAAGTGTCGCGGAAAGCAGCGCCCACACCATCGCTGAGAAGAAAATAAGCAACGGATTTAATGCTGCGGCGTTCTTGGCAAAACGCAGGTATAACAGGCACGGAAGCATCTCAACCAATCCGCCTGCAATCCCACATGCAAGGAACTTGCCACAGATATAGGACGTTCTTCCACACCTTGGCAGATATGCCTTGATATACCCGCTCTGATAATCGGCAAGCCATGCAGTTGCATATGGAAACGTGGATATGACAGGAACGGTCACCCGGAATAACTCCGAGTCGCTCTTCCGATCTCGCCTACCTTCCAGAAGATAAGAAGCTCTAACACAAATCCTGCCAGAAATCCTTTTGAAATTATCGCTCGTTTCACGTCTGTCTCAAAACTGTTCATTTAATACCCCAGATCTTTATCAATGACGGTTCTATCGATTGCATTGATTGATAAAAGAACAATATTCCTTTTGTCATTCATCATAAATCCCATTTTTTTCGTTTTCTAATACCCAAGACTTCGGTCAATCACCGAACCATCAATCGCATTGATGGACATAATAACTGCGTTTTGAACCTCATATCCATATTGGTCTGTTTTTGTTCCGATAAAATCCCAGACCGGAACCAAAAGTCCGGTATCAAAGCTGTCTTTCTCGCTGATTCTTGTATAGCGAAGCTTCACAGAATCAATATCAATCGTTACATTTCCGTCACTTGCCTCTTCCGAATTCACCGCATTCATTGTAATTGCCATCTGTTCAAAGATATCCTTGACCTCATCAAAGTTCTTCAATGTTGATTTTTCTACAACCGTATCGGTAACTTCCAGTGGAACAAGATAATCAAATCCAACGATGCCATCGTCATCTACGAAGACTACTACATCTTCGGTCGACCATAATTTTTTGTTATAAGTATCTCCCTGCCATTCATCAACGATCTTGCTTCCACCGTCGTTGTTTACGAAAACACCATCGATACATCGCTGATACCGGAAAGCATAGACTGTTCGATATGGAACTCCACCAAGGCTCTGACGCAGAGCTTCAATTTTGTTATACTCTGTCACTTCCGTGACAAGTCCACCGCTATAATATGTAAAATCATGCATCCCTAAAGACTGCAACAGATCTTCTGCCTTCTGTCTGGCATCCGCTTCGGAAATCGTTGTCACATCTTTCGTATTCTCGATGAAATCCTCTTTTGCCATACCGCTTTCTTCGCTGATTTTGTCAATCGGCATATCCTCATCTGCCGGCCATACCCAGTGTGCTTCCTCCATTGCAAACTTATATTCTTCCGGTACTGCATCTGAGTAATTTCCACCACTCATAACAGAGGAACCAACATTAATATATCCAAGTTTTGAGCTTCGATATCGGATCAGATTTCCATAGTTCTCATTGTTCTGCAGATACAGTGACTGATATGAACCATTGGAAGCATCGTTGATTCCGTAAAAGATACTGGCATTTGCACCATCAAATTCACTCTGCCATGAATAATATTCATTGGATGGATTGTTTGATACAAGCTCTGAAATACTGTGAATCTGATTATCCGATGGACTGCCGGTATAGTTGATTGCTTCTGGTGCAGTCTCATACTTTGCCTGACATTCATCAATGTTAGACTGCCGCTCCTGTATCATAACCTCTTTATCATCATCCGAATATAAGTTATTGTTTTGAATTTCCGCAATGTCATCTTTTCCGGCCTGAATCTCGGACTCATAATCCGCTTTTGTCAACTGACTCAAGCAGGTTCCGTCATACAATGTCTGCTCTCCAAATAAAGTAGTCCGTACCTGATCGAGAAACGCCTGATCAAACTGCATCTGCTGTACACGGAAGATTGACAACTGACTCGTATCCGGGATATCTACCTGTGCGTCCGCATGGACTGTCACATGCAGGCTGTCATCCTTGATATCAGTCTGATAGGTATCATAATCCTTGGCAACCTCCGCAACCTCGGTTGTTGACGACTGCGTATCCTGTGCCTGCTCGATCATATTATCCATGTCTTTATTCGATACGATTTCTTTCTCCGGACTCTTCTGGCACCCCGCAAATAATGATGCGGTAAGTGTGGCTGCAACGAAGATACTTGCAATACGTTTATATTTTCTCATGGTTGTTATTCCTTTCTGCTCTTCTTACTATTAGTTTTAGTGAGTTTCAATGATATTTATCTGGCTTTTAAGCATGATAAATATGTTTCTCTGTATGTTGATGTTATGTTAACACTTCATACCACATCGAGTATTCATCATTATTTAAACAAATTGTAAATTCATAAAAAATGGCATATCCGGAGGAACCCTCCCAATATGCCATTTATTCAACCAATTACCAATATCATATATTAGAATTATGCTCATACATATCAACAAGTACGACATATCAAAATATTATCGCCATCTCACCCGAACTAGCCTACCGGAAAATTCAAAATCATTGTCGTGCCTTTTCCTTCCTCACTCTCGATTGCCAATGTCACATCATGCCGTTTCAGGATTAATGCCGTAAGCGCCAGTCCCAGCCCGGCACCGCCGTTTTTCCGGCTACGCGATTTGTCAATCATATAAAAAGGCTCCAGAATCTTCTTTTGCTCCTCTTCCGGAATTCCGCATCCTGTATCCTGCACCAGAATCTGATGATCATTCGCAATCAACCGGATCGTATCTCCCTGCTTGCTTGCCTTATTGGCGTTATCCACGAGATTCACAAGCACTTCGGTCATCAGATCTTCCTCCACCAGGAAACACTCACCGTGTTCCTCATACTGAAGCGTGACACCTTTTGTCTCTAGTAGCTTCCGGCACAAACGCTCCGTCCGTTCAAAGAGCTGTCTGACCGGAATCTCATACAATTCCAGCTTCTGCTCCGTATCAAGCTCCAGCAGGCGCAGCATCTTCTTCGACAAGCGTTCAAGCTGCTTGCATTCCTCGTCGATATAGCCAAGTGCCTCAGCTTCATCCGCCTCATCCAGCCGCACGGTAAGCAAGGTCTGCGCATACCCGGAGATTGCGGCAAGCGGAGTTTTCAGCTCATGTGTCAGATTCCCCATGAAAAGCGTCTTCTGCCGTTCCGATTCCTCCAATGACTTTGTACGTGTCTCGACAGCTTCCGCCATCTGGTTAAAAGTCGTACCAAGTGTCGCAATTTCATTTTTCCCTCTGACATTCACACGCTTGTCATAATTTCCCTTCGCAATATCCGCGGCTGTCGCGTTCAGTTCCTTGAGTGAACGAAGACTATGCCGGAGAATCAACGCGACAATGATACTCATTACAACCATAACACTAAATGTGATTACAATCATATACATCGTCAGATTTCGAAGTTTATCCTTTGCATAATCAATGCACGTCAGATGATAGATGCTTAATCTGTTTTTCGTCGTATATTTACAGATTAGATATTCGGAATCCTGATAGTGTAGCGTTCCATAGGAAATCGTTTCATTCGCAATCGAATTATAATCGTTATTCTCAACATCATCCAGAGAAAGAACCGTATGATTATATACAAAATACCCGTGCTCGGCATCATTGACCAAAGTTCCATCTATTTCCTGATAGCGGACACAGATTGTGTATTCATCCAATCTTGTCTTGAAGAAATACTGTAGTTGTATATCCATAACTTCATCCGAGTTACTTGTAAACTGACTTCGCTCAAACGTCTGATTATACGCATCCGCAAGAGAATACATCTCATTTAAGGCATTTGAGGTCGCCTCACTCATTATATTTTTCCGCTCGACATTCCATACAAGCACATCTACGATGATTGTTGCAATTAAAACTGCCATACAGCAAAGCCATGTAATCCATGTTTGAAGTTTCAACTTACTCCTCCAATCTGTATCCGAGCTTTGATACAGTCTTAATATGATCTGCCAGATTCAGTTTCTTCCGAAGCTGTCCGATATGAACATCCACGGTACGTGTCTCGCCTATATATTCGACGCCCCAGACCATGCGAAGCAGATTCTCTCTGGATATCGCGCGGTTTTTGTTTTTGGCAAGCACAGCCAGTAGTTCGAATTCCATCGGTTTTAGTGATACTTCTTTGCCATCCTGCCGGACGGTATGCTGTTCGAAGTCAATCTCCAGATTCAGCACCGATAATGTATGCTCT
>ENA-OOXC01001449-OOXC01001449.1-human-gut-metagenome-genome-assembly--contig:-NODE-1449-length-14080-cov-2.028449_pt1 | contig 14080 bp, 8 predicted proteins | sample MGYA00241578_ERZ501325 | MGnify/ENA primary metagenome ERZ501325 (study PRJEB25962, sample SAMEA2042737) | human gut metagenome | biome: human gut; feature: human-associated habitat; material: faeces...
AGTAGACGGCAAGGAAGTGAACGGATTCTCCGACGGTGTGTTCGATTACCAACTGCCTGCCGACTTGCAGGGTAAGGACATCGTGGCTACGGCTTTCGGTAAGGACGCGACAGTGGAAACCGTTACGGAAGGCAATGTGACGACCATTACGGTGAAGGATGAAACGGCTATGGGTGAGAAGGTAAACACTTACACTTTGACGTTTAAGGGAGTGAGTGCCGAAATCCAGTTGCCAGTCGAGATTCCGGCATTGACTTATGGCGACGAGGTGGATGGCTTGGGCTTTATTTCCAATAATACTAAGGACGCTTTGGCATACAGCTTCTCCAAGGAAGGCGTGCTCGAAGTGGGCGAAGACGGAAAGGTTCGTGCCGTCGGTGCGGGCGAGGTCGTAGTGACCGCCAGCCAACCGGGCAGCGATGATTTCACTCCGGCTGAATCCGAACCCATGACATTGACCGTGGCGAAAGCACCGCTCAACGTGTCATTGGCCGATGATGCTTGGACATGGCGCGGTATAGCTGTGTCTACGTCTAACATGGACAAGGGGAAATGCCATTATACTTTCGTTTATGACGGGTGGAAATGGAATGATGCAGAAAAAGACGCTTCTGAGGTTTTGTCCAAGTTGCCCACGGTATCGGCATCTGCACCGAAAGATGCGGAAGCTGTAGGTAGCGAACGTGCGGCTAAGTTGAGTGGAGGTGCGGCAGAGAACTACGATTTGAAATTTGCCGAAGATGCGAAATTCAAGGTGGTAAAGAATAAGGTAGGCGTGTATGTCAAATACGGTAGCAACACTTTATCTACGGCTTACGATGACGAAAAATATCGTACGGTAAACGCTGCTGTGGGACAAGAAGAATATATCTTCACGACCGGCTATTCTGATGCGGTGTATGATGATGAGGACGTTTTGGCGGCTTTGGCCACCCAGCCCGAAGTGGTATGCAGCGTGAACAAGGATGCCGTTGTGGGCGACGAGTTCCCGGTATCAGTCCAGTTGCCCGAAAAAGTTTCTTTCGACAATTTTGAACTTGTCAGCATTGTGCCCGATGTGGCCAAGCTTGTTATGGCTGAGAGCCCGGGCATTACGGTAACAGTGCCTGAGACGGTGACTTACGGCGATGAATTCACGTTGGTGACCAACGAACACGGGATTACTTACAATAGCACTGTCTTGACTTCCGGGGTGGTAAGCATGACCTACAAAGGCGTGGTTACGGCTAAGAAAGCCGGAAAGGCGGAACTGGTCGTGACTACGGCACCTAAGACGGTAGACGGTGTGGATTATGGTGCCACTACTACAAAGGTTGCTTTCGACATCCAGAAGGCTGCCCTCACTATCAAGGCCAACGATGTGGAGGTCAATCTTGACGGTGACCTGCCCGAGACGTATGAACTCGTGTATGAAGGGTTCGTGAACAAAGACAAGGCTGAGACGGTATTTACCGACATGCCCGTGGCTACGGTGAATTTGCCCGAACCGTTGACGGCCGGCACTTACCCCATCAAGGTGTCCGTGAGCGAAGAACCGGAGAATTATGTGGTGACTACGGTAGACGGTACATTGACTGTCAAGGACGGTTCTTCCGTTGCGGGTGTGAGCAGTAAGAATGACAAAGTGGCTTATGCCAATGGCAACCTTTACGTTCCTTGCGGCGGACGCGTGGAAATATACGCCCTGACAGGAGCTTTGGTCGGTCGGTATGAAGGCGCTGTTATTCCGGTAGCTTTGCGTACCAATACATTATACATCGTGAAGACCCAAAAGGGTGCTTTCCGTTTGTGGGTGAAATAAGTTAAGACGTGTCGGCTTTAGATGCCGTACACGTATAATAATCCCCTTATTCTTTCTCTTTCCGGATTGGAGAGGATGGAATAAGGGGATCTTTTTTTAGTCGCGGCGTTCGTTATACACGCCTATTTCATTCAGGTACATGCGTTCGTTTTCGTTCTTCTTGGTGAAAGTGACTTTGACTTTGTTTCCCCAGACTTCATCGAAGCGGTGCACTTTTACTTTTCCGTCTTTCGGAGTCACGGGAATCTTATGCCAAACTCCGTCTTTGAGGTAGTGTACGCGATAGCTGCTGAAACTCTGGTTGTCATCCACCAATGAAATCATGTTGAACGGGCGCGTGCGTTCAAATTCCACTTCGTACCATGGTTCTTTGATTCTCGGATTGGAATGCCAGGCCGATCCGAAGTTGTCGTCGTTTCCGAAATCCATAATGAAAGAATCGTAACTCCAACTGGAATTGGCCGGACGGTGTTTAGCGATGTTTTCTGCCGTAATCGGACGTTCGTATTCGCCCAACGTCATTTCGCCACCTTCTTTTCCTTTCCAAAGGCGGCCGATTTCTTTCAACGCCTCCAAGGCATTGTCGTCAATCAGTCCGTCCCGGTTGGGTGACACGTTGAGGATGAAGGTGCAGTATGCTTTGTTGAAAGGTATCAGGTTCTCGTTAACGATCCATTCGGGCGATTTCACGTCCGTTGTGGGGAAGTCGCTTTTCCAGAACCACGACGAGTTCAGCGGCAGGCACGACAGGGCCGGCATCCGGTTGGTGTCTTTGGAGATGTGTTGTCCGGCATTCTGTTCGAAGGACTTGATGTCGGTGTAGAACAATGCGTCCTGTGGGTATTTGGCAGAGTTCAAGTCCATGACGAGGCAGTTCGGCTGGAGCTGTTTGATGAAGTGATAGATGTCGTCGAACGGAACTTCTTCGTATGAAATGCGCGACCAAGGAGCGTCCCAACCATCGATGATGAGGGCGGAAATGGGGCCGTAGTTAGTCAGCAGCTCCTTCAACTGGTTTTTAATCAAATCTATATGATTGCGGTTGATAAATCCCGGACGTAGACGATGGTGCGTGTCGAGGATGGAATAATATAACATCACGTCCAACCCTTTTTTACGGAAAGCGTCTACGTATTCCTGTACCACGTCACGTTTCAGGGGGCTGTTCATGACATTGTATTCCGTAGTCTTCGTGTCCCAGATGCAATAACCACTGTGGTGCTTTGTGGTCAGGCATCCGAATTTCATTCCTGCACTAAGGGCTGCTTCGGCCCATTGGTTACAGTCCAGTTTCTTCGGGTAGAAGGTTTCGGCCGGCATGTCGGGGGCGGGCCAGTCTTCGTCCACGAATGAGGGCATGTTGAAATGGATGAACATACCGAACTTCTCGTTGACGAATTTCTGTTGCATGGCTTTCAGGTTGTCTTGGGCGAGGACCGAGCCACACACCGTACAGGCCAACATGAGCAGCATGCTTCTTAAACTTTTGTACATAAATGATGAATGTTTTTAATGGTTATAAAAAAATAGTTTCTTTCTCAAGCAAAGGTATGTATTCCGCAGCTTTCAAAAAGTTGATGGATGCTTCAAATAATGTAATAGCTGCACCAAAACGGGGGAAGAGAAAAAGAAACGTACACTTCCGCCCATTGGATAATATGGTTTTATCTGCGGAAGTGTACGTGAATCTGTTTGTGAAAGCGGTTATAAGATTACTTTGAAAGTTTGTGTTTTATGTCCAATGTCGGCTTTTATGAGATAGACCCCGCATCGGGGGATATCGATTGTTCCGCTGTCGTCGACTGTCATGTGGGAGATGGTGGTGCCGGTTTCGTCCATGACGGTCAGGGTTGTGCTTTCGTTCACGTGGTAATGCAGTTTGCCGTTTGCACCATATATCCGGACGCCGGGGAGCATATATTCCTCTACGGAGCTGACGGACGGGTCGAAACGGGACAGTGTGAACGCTCCGCCCCTCTTGCCGTTGTCGATGGCCTGTACGCCCCATTCATACGTGGCTTCCTCGTCGTCTATGTACATGGAGTAGACGGTCGTCGAGATTTGTCCCGAGATTTCCCCAGTTTTGATGAAACCGGTCTGCACGTCTGCCGGCACGGTCATGAAGAATTTGTCTGAACCCGACTTTTTCAAATACAGGTTGTACTGCAAGGCTTCTTGGGGAGTGACGTCGTCCGAAGCTGCGTCCCAACTGAAAGTGACCATCTTTGTGGCTTGGTCGTAGACGGCTTTCAGGTTTTGGGGAGCGGTGGGGGCTTCGTTGGGGACGGCTCCCTCGTCGGACGACGTGTTCCGGTAAAGTTCGGTGGCGCATTCGCGTGAACATACGTCGCTATGCGCCCATCCCATGTTCCAGGCATCCAGATAACCGTCGTTGTCGAAATCTATCAAGTGGTTATTACCATGGGTTACACGATCGAATGTCCAAGGAGATGCCGTATCATACCATCCGCCGCAAGGCTTGAAGCAGAAATCTCCCCGGTTCAGATAAAGCCAAGTCGTGATTTCATGGCTTTCGCCGTGTCCGCCTGTTAAGATGTCCGGCAGTCCGTCATGGTTCACGTCGCCGAACGAGGGGGTAGCTCCGTCCACTCCTTCAAATCCGCAGAACAAATCGTCCAACATTTCAAATGTCCGTCCGCCTTTATTGCGGTACACATAGAATGATTTGGCATTTTGCCCTTTCGTGGCAGAGTACCCGGTGACGACGATGTCCGTCCACCCGTCGGCGTTCAGGTCGCAGGGGAAACAAGACGAATCGTATGATCCGTACAGGTATTGCCCGTTTTCAGAGAAAGTACCGTCGCCATTGTTCCAGTAGATGCGGAGATTACCTTCGCCCGGGCCGTAACCGGATGAAATGATATCCAGCCAACCGTCGTTGTCCATATCGGCAAAATGTACCGAACCTCTTGATAGCCCCGTGAAGGGTTTGTCGCCGTCCAAAGGGGTTTCTTGTCGGATGAACCCTTTCCCTTTATTGTTTTTATAGAGGTAAAGCACGCGCCGGTCGTGGTGTACGACGGGCTTACCGTTTTCATCCGTGATACCGTCTGTGTCTTCGTAGTCGTCCAGTCCGGCGATGACGAGGTCAAGATAACCGTCTTTGTCATAATCGCCCACGGAGACGTAGTGGCGCGACCGTCCGCCGTCCAGCGAGCCGTAGATAGGAGAGATTCCCATGAGATTGCTTTCCGGTGTGGCTTGATTTACTTCTTCAAAGACATATTTTCCGTCCGGTCCGATTCCTTTGTTCTCGTACAGGTAGGCGACCACATCGTCGAGGTCGTTTTCATAGTCCATGGATTTTACTCCGGGTACGAACAAGTCCATTAAGCCGTCGTTGTTGTAGTCGAACCATGTGGGGCAAGCATAATATACCACATCGAAGGGACTGTCCAGCTTCTTGAATGTTCCGTCTTCTTGATAGTCATACAGGGCGGAGAACTTTTTCCGCGAGGTTATCCGTTGGTGTTCGTTGTTGCCGGAATAAGTGACTTCCAGGAATCCGTCGTTGTCGCCCCAAGCCGCGTCAGAGCGGTCGGTAGAGTGGAGGAACTGTCCGCGGACGATGGCCGTGGCCGCTTGTTCGGCTGGCACGGGGTATTTCACTTTTTCAAATACCGGTTCTGTTGGATTACCCGGTTTCGGAAACTCGGTAAAGTCTTTGTTCGTGAATTCGTCATACACCTCTTTATAATGGAAATCTGTGGCTGAAAACGCCGAGATGCCCACGTCTACGATTTGGTCGTAACCGGTTTGAATACATTTCACGGCTATCAGGTTCCAACTGTTCGGTTTGAGGGTCTGGCGTGCTTCGTCGGAAATGTCGTAAGGAATGTAATTGGAAACAGAACCTTTTTTCGTGGCAGCCCAAACTCCGTTGATATAGATGAAGATGTCGTCGTCATGATAAATCATGAAGCGCATGCAGTCGATCATTTCTTGGGTGACATCGCCCAAGTAGAACCAACGGCGCATGTAAATTTGCGGTGTGGTCCAAGGTATGGAGATAAGTCCTTGCGTATTCCATAATGAACTCTTTCCGAATGCGGCAGTCCCTTTGGGCCATAGGCTGTCGTCGAACCCTTTGGCAAACCAGTGGCGAGGTGCATTGTCTTCGGTGATGAACTTCCATTTGTATTTATGTTCCTTGGCAGTCGATACGACGGGTTGTATCTTTACGTCGCTTTGCGGCATATTGATGCATTCCAAGATTTTATCTTTCAATTCTCCTGTGGGTGAATATGGTTTCAATATGCGCCGGTCATAGGTGTAGATGCCGTTTTTCTCAATTTCCACGTCCGACAACTGTGTGTAAACGGCCGCATTAAGCCCATAATAATAATGGTCCTTGATTTTGTCTGCCAAGTCGTTGAACATGACAGTAAAGTCTTCCGGTGTTTCCACTGTCGTGTAGCCGAAGTCACCGCCTGGCCAGATATGTCCGGGTACTTTTAGTGTGATGCCCCCGTATTCGCCGTTGACGCAAGCACGTTTTTGGTCGATCGGACAAGATGGATAAGGATAGCTGTGAGAGTCCTTTATGTCACCGATTTCGGCATCGTTCCATCCGCTGGCACAGCAGACAAGACTTTGCGGACTGACTTTGTCGATGACTACTTGTGTCATCCGTTCGGTGTCGAACTGTCCCCACCCCTCATTGAATACGACCCATTGCACGATGCTCGGATGGTTTTCGAAAGCATCTATGATGCGGACGGCTTCCTCTTCGAAGTTTTGCCTTGCGAAGGCTTCGTGTCCTTCTGGAAGGTTCGGACTGGGCAGGTCTTGCCATACCAGAATTCCTTCACGGTCGCAATGCATGTACCAGCGTGACGGCTCCACTTTGATGTGTTTGCGTATCATGTTGAAGCCAAGTTCTTTCATCGCTTTGATGTCGAACAGGAGGGCTTCGTCGCTGGGTGCCGTGTACAGTCCGTCGGGCCACCAACCTTGATCCAACGGTCCCATTTGGAAGATTTGTGTACCGTTCAGGAAGATACGCGGTGTGCCGTCTACGTTTTTCACTTCAATTTTGCGCATGCCGCAATAGCTTTTTACGGCATCGGTTTGTTGCCCTCCCGAGGATAGTGTGATGTTGAGGTCGTAAAGGTAGGGATGTTCCGGCGACCACAGTTCCGGAGCGTTTACAGGCAAGGTGCATGGGGTGCCTGTGGCTACGCCTTGCAATGAAGCCACAGTGTTACCGTCTGGGTCTGACAACCGGATGTCGGCAGTGGCTTCGCTGTCTCCGGTGGCGTTCACTTGCAGTTTGAAGCAGGAATTGTCCACGTCCGGTTCGATAGACAGTCGGGTGATGTGTACCGGATTCACTGGTTCGAGCCAAACCGTCTGCCAGATGCCGCTGACCGGAGTGTACCAGCATCCCCACTTGTTCAAGGCTTGTTTGCCTTTAGGTTGGCCTTCTGCTCCCGTATTGTCATGGATATAAACGGCTATTTCCTGTTCGCCTCCGTCCGTTAAAGCAGAGGTGATGTCGAAATAGAACGGGTCGTAGCCTCCGGTGTGACTGCCCACTTTCTTACCGTTCACGTAGACCGTGGCTTCCCAATCCACGGCATCGAAATGCAATAGGATGTTTTTCCCTTTCATGCTTTCCGGTATGGTCAGGGTTCGCCGGTACCAATAACATTGGTTGTCGCTTTCTTCCATGATGCCGGAGAGGGCGGATTCGATCGGGAAAGGCACCAGAATCTTCTTGTCGTACGTAAAGTCTGCTTGGTATGCTTCTCCCTCTACGGCCTTTCTCAAGTCCCAGACTCCGTTTAGGTTGAGCCATTCTTCCCGTTCCATTTGCGGACGGGGATATTCGCCGAGTATGTTGTTGACGTCTATGGTTTCGCTCCACGGGGTAATCATCGGCCCCTGTTTCATCTGCCATTCTACGGCATTTGCCGTCTGTATGCCTGTGAGCAATAGCAGGCTTGCGGCAATCATGTGTTTTATTTTCATAAAGGTTATTTTGAGAATGGATGCGAGGTCATGTTCGCCTCGCATCCAAAGGTTAGGTGTTTTTTATTGCACGATAAACTTTTTGGTGGTTGTCTTACCGTTCTTGTCAGTAGCTTTCAGGATATAGATACCCGAATTAAGGTTGTCGATGAGTGTGACACCGCCTTTTACGTTCATGTTTGTTATGGTCGTTCCGTTTACGCTGTAGACAGTGACATGCGTATCCGTGTCGGTATAAATGGTGGCACGGTTGCCATGGCCTCGTACTTCTATTCCATTTCCTTGGAGTATGTTTTCTTTGATACTTTGGGGATTCTCTCCCGGGTCTGGGTACAGAATGAAAGGCTAAGTGATTAATAATTAATCACTTAGCCTTTTTGCTTGTCTGATTTTTCCCCACATTTTCCCCACATGTGCTTTTGTTGGTGCTTTTTTCGTAATATAATCTGGTATTAAATAAGGAAAATATGTAATTTTGCATATAGCTACAATTATCATTTAATTTATGAGTAATCTGACAAAGGAACAGAGGCATAGAAATATGCAAGCAAACAAGTCTAAAGGGACATCAATAGAGATATTGTTTGGGAAACTTCTTTGGAATGCAGGTGTTAGATATCATAAAAATGATAAAAACATATTTGGCAAGCCTGATTTTTCCATTGGAGAACATAAAATTGCGATTTTTTGTGATGGGGATTTTTGGCATGGTAAAGATTGGTTGGTTCATAAAAATGACCATAAATCGAATTGTGAGTTTTGGTACAAAAAGATAGAACGAAACATTCAAAGGGATAATGAAGTAAATGATTATCTTATAAAGAATGGCTGGAAAGTTTTCCGTTTTTGGGAAAGTGAACTTAAGAGCCAACCTGATAAGTGTTTGAATGAAATTTTAAGTTATATGAACAATATAAAAAAAGAAAACTGTATATTGATGAAAGGACTATTTGGAAATTCGAAATTGGCAGTACAGATGTTTGGCCCTCATTCTCTGAATGAGGACGGAACAATTATGCCGTTTGATATGCAAATAGCCATAATATCACATTTCTTACACAATAAAGGTTCTAAGTTCGATTCCCCTTTTAGGCAAAAAGCTAAAGGTTTAATTGAGGACTTTACAGAAAAACGAAGTGGCTTAGAGAATGATACTGATTCTTGTGTTTCAGAGGACAGCATACAATATTCTTTGTTTCCAGAACTATTTTCAGTTCCTTTTTTACCTGATGAAACCCCCAAATTCACATTCATTGATTTGTTCGCTGGAATTGGAGGATTTAGAATGGCCATGCAAAATTTGGGAGGTAAATGTGTTTTTTCTTCTGAGTGGGATTCTCAAGCCCAAAAAACTTATTTTTTGAACTATGGAGAAGTTCCGTTTGGGGATATAACAAGTGAGGTGACAAAGTCATTCATACCAGATGATTTTGATGTATTATGTGCTGGATTCCCATGTCAAGCATTTTCTTTGGCAGGTAAGCGTCTTGGGTTTGAAGAAACAAGAGGAACATTGTTTTTCGACGTTGCCGAGATTCTTCGCAGAAAAAGACCAAAAGCTTTCTTCTTAGAAAATGTAAAAGGTCTTCTCATTCATGACAAAGGAAAAACAATTCAGACTATTTTGAAAGTACTTCGGGAAGATTTGGACTATTATGTTCCTGAACCACAAATAGTAAATGCTATGAACTTTGGAGTTCCGCAACATAGGGAAAGAGTTTATATTGTAGGATTCCGTAAAGACCAGAATGTAGAAGAATTTACATATCCACAACCTACAGATACATCAAAAACTTTTGCTGATGTAAAAGAAAAAGAAGTTGTTTCTGCAAAATATTATTTGTCAACACAATATATCAAAACCTTAGTGGCTCATAAAGAAAGACATGAAGCCAAAGGTAATGGATTCGGATATGAGATAATACCGGATAATGGTGTGGCAAATGCAATTGTTGTTGGAGGAATGGGAAGAGAAAGAAATCTGGTTATTGATAATCGTCTTACAGATTTTACTCCGGTTACGAAAATTAAAGGGGAGGTTAATCGTGAAGGATTACGTCGAATGACTCCACGTGAATGGGCAAGATTGCAAGGCTTTCCTGATACTTTTATTATTGAGGTTGCTGATGCATCTGCGTATAAACAATTTGGTAATTCTGTTGCGGTTCCTGCTATTCAAGCAACTGCGCAAGAAATCATTAAAAGAATAGACCTTTCTAAATCAAAGCAATATGGCTATAACAGGAAATAAAGGAGAATGGAGTGAAATATATACTCTGCTAAAATTATTAGGAGAAGGTAAGGTATATGCAGGCGATCAAAATTTAAATAGAATACAAAACCTGTTTTATCCAATAATAATGATTCTCCGTCAAGAAAAAGAGGGTAATTATAATTACAAGATACTTGATAAGGACGTGGTTATTCAGACTCCAGAAAATGAAGAGTTACTTAGGATTCCAGCATCTGTATTTCTTGATGAATCTGAAAAGTTACTCAGTGCCATAAATTCAGGAAATGGAGCTTTTCCTGTAGTGGAAACTGAAAAGTTTATGCATAGAATAAAGTGTCATTCATTAAAAGCGAAATCGTCAGATAAAACAGATATTCGTATAATTCTCCATGACAGGCGTACTAAGCTCAATTCTGAAATGGGATTCAGTATTAAGTCTCAACTTGGTGGTGATTCAACTTTGATAAACGCAAGCAAAGCCACGAACTTTACTTTTAAAATTGAAGGCTCACGGTTAACAGACAGAGAAATAGCACAAATCAATGGCATTTCAACTAAAAATAAAGTTTCTGACAGGTATAATGCAATAAAAAAGCATGGAGGTAAACTTATATTTGATTCTATTGATAACCACACATTTAGAAATAATCTAATAATGCTCGACAGTAATCTTCCAGCTGTCATTGCTTATTTGTTAACAAATCGTTTGGAGACAGGAGAAACAGGATTGAAGGAACTTTCCATAACACTGGGAAAAGACAATCCATTAAAATTTGAAACTGATAATCCGACTGTTTTTTACGAATATAAAATAAAGCATCTATTGACTTCTGCGGCATTGGGTATGATGCCTGCAAAAGTTTGGAATGGTCAATATGATGCAAATGGAGGCTATTTGGTTGTTAAGAAAGATGGTGAAATTTTATGTTATCATTTCTATGATAGAAACCGTTTTGAAGAATATTTGTTTACAAATGCTTATCTGGAACGCTCAAGCACAACCAGACATGAATATGCTTTAATTGTAAAAGGGAATGATGGGGCGCTTTATTTTAAGCTGAATTTTCAAGTGAGATTAAAATAATTATTATATGGAATCACAGTTAGAAAACAATTTAAAATCATTACTTAATTCAAAATTAGAAGCATTAGAACAATATCTTAATGCGGATGTTTTGGTATACTATGGCCCTATTGGAAATCTGAATGAAAACGTATTTCTGAAAATTGTTGAAGAGCTTGTACAAAGTGATAAACATCATGACACATTGTATATAATATTGACTACAACAGGCGGAAGTGCAATAACAGTAGAACGTTATGTTAATATTATAAGATATCACTATTCGGAAGTCAACTTTATCGTTCCTGATTATGCTTATAGTGCAGGCACAATTTTTTGTATGAGTGGAGACAATATCTATATGGATTACTTTTCTGTTTTAGGTCCGATAGACCCTCAAGTTCAAAATAAAGAAGGAAAATGGGTTGCCGCATTAGGTTATTTGGACAAGGTGAATGAGTATATTGAAAAAGCAAAGAACGGTAATCTAACTAATGTAGAGTTTTCTATATTAAAAGACTTTGATTTGGCAGAACTTAGGAGTTTTGAGCAGGCAAGAGATTTAACAATAGATTTGTTAAAGAAATGGCTCGTGAAATATAAATTTAAGAATTGGACTAAACATCATGATGATAGCGATGTAACTCTTGAAGAAAAGCAGAACCGAGCAACTGAAATAGCCGAACATTTATCTGATAATAACGACTGGAAAGCTCATGGTAGACCAATTAATATAGAAGCATTAAAGGAACTTAAGCTAAAAATAGAAGATTATAGCAAAAACGCAGACTTGAGAGCTAAAATAAGAGATTATTATGAAACTATGTCAGACTATATTCGGCTTAAAGGTTTTCCAATATTTATTCACGATAGAATCTTTTTATAAAAATGAATGAATTATCAGAATTGAACGAAATTATAGTGAAAAATGCGAATTTAGAAGATGCTTTCGTAAAAGAGGCTTTAGAGCGTATAAAATCATATGAAACCTTTAAAAAGCAATTTAATCAAGATGATTTAGGCCCTAAAAGAATAACATTATATACAGAAGATATTCCTTATTATAAATATTTAGCAAATGTTGAAGGTTAAATAATGGAGTGGAATTTTTACCCGTAAGGATAATCTCAATTATCAAAAGACACCAGTAGAGAAATCCTACTGGTGTCTTTTTTCAACTTATTTTTATTATAATTTGAATCCTCTGTTTTTCCTTTCTTCCTGTTGTGGTTGTATTGTGCCATATCTGAGCCTGTGCCATTGTTCCCTGAACCAGTCGGCAATCGGCTTCCTGATTATTGTCAGGTTCAGTCAGCTTTCATCGTTAGGGTCATTTCCACCATTAGAATATAATCCTTGACATTAAAGTTTTACCTATGCTGCTCCGAATAGATTTTACCGCTACATTTCAGAGCTTCTTTTTTGACTATAAGGCTTTCAGTCATTTTTTAGTGCCCCCCAGCATGGCACAGAACTTTTCCATGCGTAGCATTTCCCTGAGATTATGGATTTGTGTATCATGCTGTTTTTGCATCTGTATCATATCAATGATATTTCCGTTCGACTATTTTATTTTTAAAGCTGCTTTTCTTATTGTGTAAAAGATGCTCGGGTGAACTTTCACTGTAAGATACTGGTATTTATATGGTTACGGTGAAACAAAGATCTGACTTAAGGAGACGGTGAAAACAGTAAGTTTCACACTCCGTCCGCAAATCTCTTCTTGTGCCTTCACCGTGAACCTTGTATGTTTCACCGTATCGCATTTGTTTTCAATGCATTGTGGCGACGTGAAGGCGTGAGGGCTTCAAGGGAGAAATGTTTTTTTAAGGTGATTTCTCGCCGTAAACACCTACTTGAGCACGCTAAACATCTACTTTACGGATGTAAAGAGGGACTTTATGTTTTTTATTTCTTACTTTTGTTTCCGACTTATCCGAATCGCACGATATGCTGAAAAGACTTTTCGATTTTGATCCGAGGACGATGACTGTCCGCAGGGAGGTGGTAGCCGGTTTGACCACTTTCCTGACCATGGCCTATATCCTGGCCGTCAATCCCAATGTGCTGAGCTCGACGGGCATGGACCGTGACGCGCTGTTCACGACGACGGTCATTGCCTCCGTATTTGCGACATTGGTTATGGCTTTTTATGCCAAACTGCCCTTTGCGCTGGCGCCGGGCATGGGGCTGAACGCTTTCTTTGCCTATACGGTTTGCTTGACGATGGGCTATCCCTGGCAATTTGCACTGACGGCTGTGCTGATTGAGGGAATTCTTTTCATCTTGCTGACTGCTACGGGCATTCGGGAGAGAATCGTCAATGCCCTGCCCGAGGTAATTCGCAAAGCGATAGCTCCGGGCATCGGCTTGTTCATTGCATTTATCGGTTTGCAGCAGTCGGGCATCATCGTACGAAGCGAAGCTACTTTGGTAACTTTAGGCGACGTCACCAGCCCGCAGGTGGTGCTCACGTTGGTCGGTTTGCTCCTGACTTCTGTATTGCTGGTACGCAAGGTTGCGGGGGCATTGCTCATTGGCATTTTGGTAACTACGCTCCTGGGCATACCGTTCGGAGTGACTCACTGGCAAGGTTTGTGCAGCCTGCCGCCATCGCCTGCTCCCATCGTGCTCCAGTTTGATTTTGAACACATCTGGAGCCTGGACATGCTGGTGGTGGTTTTCACGTTCTTGTTTATTGACCTTTTTGATACCATCGGTACACTGGTGGGCATGTCCGTGAAGGCGGGTATGGTGGACAGACAGGGGAAAATCCGTCGGCTGAACCGGGCTTTTATGGCCGATGCGCTGGGAACGACGTTCGGGGCCCTTATGGGGACGAGCACTGTCACCACTGTGGTCGAGAATGCGGCCGGTGTGAACGAAGGCGGGCGCAGTGGTCTCACGGCTTTTGTGACGGCGATGGGTCTAGTGCTTGCCTTGTTCTTTGCACCGTTCTTCCTGTCGGTGCCGACGGCGGCTACGGCTC
>ENA-OOXC01001455-OOXC01001455.1-human-gut-metagenome-genome-assembly--contig:-NODE-1455-length-13990-cov-2.497094_pt1 | contig 13990 bp, 10 predicted proteins | sample MGYA00241578_ERZ501325 | MGnify/ENA primary metagenome ERZ501325 (study PRJEB25962, sample SAMEA2042737) | human gut metagenome | biome: human gut; feature: human-associated habitat; material: faeces...
TATTCATATTAAAGATATTTAACGTATCACGGGACACTCCTATTACTGGTGTGTAGAAGCATGTGAGTTTGCGACCGACATAACTTTTAAAGAAAGAAGCGATTTAGAAACATTTTATAAAAAACTGGTTGAAACTTCTTACTTTACATTCTCATGTAATGATATCTACTCTTTTTTTGGAAGGAACATCAAGTATATCCATCAATTTAAAGGAGAAATTTCTGCAGACTTAAGAAACAGGTACCTGGGGTACTCTTGACAGTTATATGATGGTGATTTCTTAAATATTTTATAAGCTGATTGATTGACAGCATGTTTTGACCTCCAAAGTATAAATTTTGTTTCATTATACTACTAATAGCGAATATATTGAAGACATAAAAAGAAAGAATATTCTATATACATTAAATTCTTTACTTTGCTAATAGGAAATAAAGAATTGATTTGCTTGATTCATATTCATGATGAATCATTTTGAGTTAAGTTATATTATGGATTAAACGATTTCTTAAAAATAAGCACATTTAATAGCTGAAAGTTTATATTTAATAATCAAGATATTTTTAGCTATGAAATTTCAGTAACTGTTATGAGGTTTGACTATTATGAATTTAAAACTCAATTAAATATAAGATATATATTTTTGAAGGAAGAGTTAGTTTGTGATTTAATATGAATTAAATTTTTATATTTTAAAAGTTGTGGAACTAAAGGTCATTAAATAAATTGCATGGGATTAACAAAAATAGTGTTACATAGATTGGTTGTATAAATAAGATATAAAGTTATATAAAGATATTTATCATTGATAAATATTACAAATAATAATTAGATTATAATTTGTATTTGGTTATTATTTGTATTAGTATGAATATATCGAAGTGATGTATGATTAGAGTTAAGCGAGTTGTTTTAAAATAGTAAAGGCGTCTGAATTGTGATTAGTATATATTTTTTTCATGATTTCTATGTTAGGGCTATCTTGCATGTGTAAATTACAAATGAATTAGAAGCTAGCGCATAACAGTATATAAAGTAAAGGTTTTATGTAAGTATATGATTCTTGAATGGAGTTATATTGAATACTGATGGATACTGTTAAATTTAAACATAATAGCAAGATGGTAAAATTGCTATAAAAAGAGAATATTCTAAACTTAAAATAATTCGGATAGAATAGATATTGTCGATATTTAAAAGTTTATTCTAAAAAGTAACTTAAAAAAATTAAAATCGATTACAAGGAGGTTAATATGCAGTGTGTTTATGGTTCTGTTTGGCGTAAATGGGATTTTCATGTTCATACGCCATACTCAATATTAAATAATAATTATGGATTTAATCCATTTGATTTAAATGAAAGTGATTTAGAAGAAAAGTTTGATGATTATGTTAAACAATTATTTACATTGGCTGTTGAAAACGATATTGCTGCTATTGGAATTACGGATTATTTTATGTTAGAAGGATATAAGTACATAAGAAAAAATTATCTAGATAATCCTGCTAAAATGCTAAAGTGTTTTCCAGATGATGATTTACGTCATAAAATTGAAAATATTTATGTATTTCCGAATGTTGAGTTACGTTTAGATAATTTTGTAGGACGAGGTGCAAGTTCAATTAATTATCATGTTATTTTTTCTGATGAATTGTCATTACAAGATATTGAGGAAAATTTTCTAAATCAACTGAAATTTAATTTTGATTGTGCAAGCACACGACCATTAACTATTTCGAATATAGAAGAGTTTGGTAAGCAAATAATCAAAAATAATAGTGATTCTGGTTCAGAATTATTAGTGGGGTTAGAGCATGTTACAGTAAATTATACTGATATACAAAAGGTTCTGGAAAACAACCCTACGTTTAAAAATAAATACTTAATTACTGTTCCAGTAGATGAGGACTTATCAAAAATTGATTGGAATGGACGAGATTATCCAACTAGAAGAAATATTTATAAGCAATGTCATTGTTTAATGACATCCAATAAAAAAACAATAGAATGGGCTTTAGCATTAGGAAGAGAAGATAATCAAATTAGAGAATTTGGATCAATTAAACCATGCATTTGGGGATCGGATGCACATGAATATCAGAGAATGTTTAAACCTGCAGAAGAACGTTATTGTTGGGTGAAAGCTGATCCAACATTCGAAGGGTTATTACAAGTTGTCTATGAGCCTTCTGAGCGAGTTTGTATTCAAAAAGAACAACCTGACACAGGTGATGTTCATCAATTAATTGATTCAGTGCAATTTGAAGATGAAAATTTTCAAGCTCAACCAATATATTTTAATGATCATTTAACTTGCATAATTGGTGGAAAATCTACTGGAAAATCGATGCTTTTACGTCAAATGGTTAGGGCCATTGATAAAAATTATGCTTTAAAACAAGAAGAATCTTTAAACCATAGTAAATTTCCAACTGTTAAAACAGCAGTTAAATGGAAAGATGGCACAACAAATGGTAGAAAAATAGTTTATATTCCTCAAACTTATTTAAATAATACGATCGATGATCCAGAAAAGATGACTGCAATAAACGAGATTATTTCTGGTATACTGTTGCAAGAACCAGATATAAATCTTGCATATACATTATTTGAGAATTCTAAAGATAGAATCAAAAAAGAAGTTCAAGATTTAATTGAAAAATTTATTGCTAAACAAACGAAATTGATAAAATTGAATGAATTGATCAAGGAACAAGGATTGTCATCAACATTTGATATAACTATAAAAAATTTAGAAAATGAAAGAAATAGTTTGGCACAAAAAGTAAAAATTACTCCTGATGAAATTATACATTTTAATGAAGTTGAAAGAAATATTGAAAACTTAGAATTGGAAAATGAAAAGTTGCAACTTGAATTAGATAATCATAAAAAGATATCAAATGTATTTACTGTAGTACCTGGTTATTTTTCTTGTTCGGATGAATTTTCAATAGACCATGATTTTTCAAAAGATTTTCCAGTTACTGAAAGTAATTTAAAATCAGCATTAAAAAGTATAAATATGGAAATTGCAAAATTATGGAATAATGTTATTGAATCCGATTGTACGACGTTAAAGGTGCGTATTAATGAAAATCAACAACAATTAAATTCTTTGAAACAAGAGTACGAATCTTTAAAAGAAAAAGTTTCTAAAAGTGAAGAGCTTACAAAGCTAACAACTCGATTAAATGACGAAAGAAAATTATTTGATTTAGCAGTAAAACGAGAGAAAGATAGAGAAGAGATTTTAAATAATATTAACATAATAAAAGAGAAAATTATTGAATCTCAATCAAAGTATTTTCATACGTATAGTGAATTTGGAGAAACAATAAAATCTGTCGGAATCTCGAAAGAAACTTCATTGAAATTCGATGTAGAAATTGTGTGGAAACAAAAAGAATTTATAGAATGTATTTCTCAAATATTTAACAACAAAAACTTTTCATCTTTTAAAAATAAATATGAATATGATTTGTCGAATCTTGAATCTACGGATTATGGAAAAGAATTACTATCAATTCTCTGCGATTCATGTGATGAATCTAAAGAACAAAATGTATTAGTTTTTAAAAAAGGGTACACACAAATTGCTGCTTTAACTAATATTTTTAATGATTGGTATAATGTTCATTACTTGGTAACAAGTGGAAATGATTGTATTGAAAATATGTCACCAGGTAAAAAAGCGTTAGTTCTTTTGGAAATGCTAATCAGTCTAGAAGACAGCAAATGTCCAATATTAATAGATCAACCTGAGGATGATTTGGATAATAGATCAATTTATAACGATTTAGTCCAATATATTAAGAAAAAGAAAAAAGAACGCCAGATTATCGTTGTGACACATAATGCTAATGTTGTTTTAGGTGCTGATGCTGAAGAAATCATTATAGCAAATCAAGATGGTATTGGAACTGAAAATGCAGAGAAGAGATTTGAATATCGTAGCGGTGCCATAGAAAATGATGTAACATTATTTGATATGAATGAAAATCTATTAAAAGGTATTCTTAACCAATCTGGTATTCAAACTCAAATTTGTGACATATTAGAAGGAGGGCGTTTAGCTTTCAAACTTCGTCAAAATAAATATGTAGGAATGCAACAGGATTGATTGAATCGTTTTCTGTATTAAATTTAAAGTGCTGTTTAAAATAAAATGGACCCTGCAAAATGGACACAAGAAAAAGTCCGGGTCCTTTTCTTTTTGCATGAATATGAATATAACGGATGGGAAAGCCAAACCAATACGGTAAAATAAGTCCAGTTGATACGGTGACGAAGTCCATTGAATCCGTTGTATAAGTTCATACCTACATTGTAGACATAAAAAATTTATCCTCCAGTTGTAAGATATTAACAGGTAAGTAAGTATACTTGCATATGCATTTTTTATCCAAATTTTATATTTGATTGTTGAATAAAACGTTCAGCAGTTTCTGCTGGATATTTTAGTATTATTTGTTTATTTGATAATGGTTCATAATTTGCTGTGATAGTTAGAAAATTTTTACAACGAATTTTGTTATATCTCCATTGTGAAAACGGCGTTAAAAGAATTTAGAACGCAAGCTTGAATATATTTCGAATATCACAGCAATAGTTTGTGAAAATGGAGAAGGAAAAAGCACTCTTTTGGCTTATATTCTTTTATCAGGTTTGTGTGTCAAACAAAATAAAAATACTATGATTATTAAATGGATCAGTTTGAATATAAGATTTATTTGATATATATTATGGTGAAAAGTTTGAATAGATGTAGGAGGTTGAAATGAAAAAATCAGTTTTATTACCAACAGACGAAAATTTAATTTTTACAATTCAAGAAGATGCACTTGATAGAAATGCAGACTTAAATAGCTTTTGTCAATTATTAAGCCATTCAAATTTAATGAATAGCATTGCACTGGATGGTCGGTGGGGCAGTGGTAAAACATTTTTTGTGAAGCAATGTGCTTTACTAATTAATGCAAAAAATTCATTGAGCAATATAGATAAACGTATAGCTCAATCTATAATTGAAGCTACTAAGCAATCCAATTCTTTTGAAGGTTTAACAGACAATAAGTTATTAGCTGTATATTTTGATGCTTGGGAAAATGATTCAAATGAAGATCCAGTATTGGCATTGATTTATCAAATTGTTCAACAATTGGATTTAAAAACGAATGGATTTGATTTAAATCATCTAGCTCATGTATTGGGTACAATAGGTGATGCGATTATTGGCAGACCAATCACTGCCGTTTTTGAATGTTTAAATGAAAGAAATATTTTAGATGAGATACGTAAGCATGAAGATTTAGAAACTACAATTAAAGCTTTTTTTGAAGAAATTCTATTTGAAAAGTCAGAACGATTGATTATTTTTGTGGATGAATTAGATAGATGTAGACCTAGCTATGCCGTTCGATTGTTAGAACGTATCGAACATTATTTTATAAATGATCGAATCACGTTCGTATTCTCTGTGAATTTGGAACAATTACAACATACTATAAAGAACTTTTATGGTAATGATTTTGATGCATGCAGATACTTGGATCGTTTTTTTGATTTACGTTTATCTTTACCACCTATCAATACAACTAAGTATTATAATTATTTAAATTTGAGTAATAATATTGTGGGGGATAGAGTGTTAATGAGAATACAACAAACTTTTAACATGTCAATAAGAGAGTTTTGTAAATTTTATGATTTAGTGAAAGTGTCTGGGATGAAAAGTAATTTTAATGAGATGGAAGATTTTATGTTTAAATATATTGTCACACTTTGTTTAGCTTTGAAAATAATTAATATTGACTTGCACGAAGACTTTATACACGGAAAGAATGAACAGCCGTTATTGGATTTATATGGTAATGATTTTGGTACACATATATGCGAACTGTTATTAAATGATGATGAAATGTTAGAAACTCCAAAGGTTGATGGTATTGTACACGTTTATTTAAAAACAGAGGTTAAACACAAAGAAAAGTTAAGTGAGCTTTACGATGTGATTTTTAAAAGAAACTACATAAATGGAGAAAGAGTCAGTTTAGGTCAATTTACATTTAATAAAATTACTAAAGACTTTGTTTATAAATTAGATAGTTCACTGAATGAATATACGTGTTACGATGAATAATCAAGGTATCATTGTTATGTTTTGTTAACACATTGTAGGTTGATTTAAGATATACTATATAGTAATATGATTGAGCAGGGGGTTATATTTTTATGAAAACAACATTAATTATTATGGCAGCTGGAATTGGTTCTCGTTTTGGTGGTGGAATCAAACAGTTAGCTAAAATGGGCCCAAATGGTGAAATCATTATGGATTATTCAATCTATGATGCCAAGGAAGCTGGCTTTGATAAAGTCGTATTTATTATTCGTAAGGATATTGAAGAGGAATTTAAAGAAGTGATTGGAAATCGTATCCAAAATTATATGGATGTAGAATATGTATTCCAAGATATCAATGATTTACCAGAAGGATTTACTTGTCCTGAAGGTCGTACTAAGCCTTGGGGAACAGGCCAGGCTGTATTATGTGCGAAAAGTGTTGTGGATACACCATATGTGATTATCAATGCGGATGATTATTATGGTAAAGAAGCATTTGTGAAATTACATGACTTCTTGATTAACCATGAAAAAATGGGAAAAGAATTTGATATGGGTATGGCCGGATTCATTTTAAAGAATACATTAAGTGAGAATGGAACTGTAACTCGTGGTGTATGTAAAGTGGATGATAATAATTTATTAAAAGAAGTTTATGAAACAACTGGAATCAAGGCTGAAGCAGAAAAAATTGTATGTGATGATCCCGAAGTAGAGGCTTGGGCAAAACCAGAAAGTAATGTATCTATGAATATGTGGGCTGGATATCCGGATTTCTTAGACTATTTAGAAAAGGATTTTAGTACTTTCTTATCAAATATTTCAGATAATCCAATGAAGAAAGAATATTTGCTTCCAAATATTGTAGCTGAATTATTGAGGGAAGATCGTATCAATGTGAAGGTACTTGAAACACATGATAAATGGTTTGGTGTAACATATGCCGAAGATAAGGAATATGTGCAAAATGCCTTTAAACAATTGATTGAAAATGGTGTATATCCTGAAAAATTATGGAAATAGGACGATTTGTCCTATTTTTTTTGTTAGATTAATGATATAATCCAAACGTGTTTCGTATATGTCGACTAATACGGTGTCGACGTTTCTACCCCTAAACCGTAAATTCAGGGACTATGAATCAACCTACTATTTTTATTGTGTCGTGTTGATTCTCGTTTTTGTGCGAGACTTTTTTATTTTCGGAGGAAAACATGAGAAAAGAAGATGTGAAAAAGGGTTCTATATATGAACTTGATGGTGTTGTACCTTTAAAAGAGGCATTGCCTTTAGGAATTCAACACGTATTGGCTATGTTTCTAGGAAACATCAGTCCATTATTAATTATTGCAGGAATGCTTGGATTATCACCAGATTTAAAATCTGCATTGATTCAAAATGCGATGTTTATTGCAGGAGCCGTTACTTTAGTTCAGTTATATCCAGTGTGGAAAGTGGGAGCTAAACTTCCAATCGTTATGGGTACTAGTTCAGGATTTATTGGAACTGCTAAAGCTATGGGTGCTCTATATGGTTATGGTGCATTGATGGGAGCAAGTTTAATTGGTGGTTTATTTGAGATGGTTTTAGGTTTCTTTATTAAACCATTAAGAAAATTATTCCCACCTGTTGTTACAAGTTTAGTTATCATTTCGATTGGGTTATCATTACTTCCTGTTGGTATCAATTATTTTGGTGGCGGTAGTGGTGCTGCTGATTTTGGAGATCCTAAACATTTATTGGTTGGTACATTTGTTATTTTGGTGATCATTATCGCCAAACAAATCAAAGGATTTGTGAATAATGCATCCATTTTGATTGGTATTATTGCTGGATATATCTTGGCTATTGTACTTGGAATGGTTGATTTTACACAAGTTCAAACTGCTTCTTGGATTGCACTTCCAACATTTATGCCAGTAAAAATGGAATTTAACTTAGAAGTAATTATTGCGATGGGGATTATGTTTATTGCGACAACAGTTGAAACAGTCGGAGATGTTTCTGGTATCACAAATGGTGGTTTAGATCGTGAAGCAACTTCTGAAGAATTACAAGGTGGCGTTTTGGCAGATGGTTTAGGTTCTGTTGTTGCCTCATTGTTTGGCGTTTTGCCAAATACCTCATTCTCTCAAAATGTTGGTTTGGTTTCAGTGACTAAAGTTGTTAACCGTTTTACAATTATGACAGGAGCAATCTTCTTGATTCTTTGCGGTTTCTGTCCAAAATTAAGTGCTTTATTTGCGGTTATGCCTCAGTCTGTACTTGGTGGAGCAGCTGTTATTATGTTTGCGAGTATTTTGGTAAGTGGTATTCAATCATTGATGCGTGTTGAATTCAATGAAAGAAACACTTTGATTATTGCCTTGGCTATTGGTCTAGGAATTGGTATTGGACAAGTTCCTACAGTTCTAGCACAATTACCAAGTTGGGTTGGAAATATTTTTGCACAAAACGGAATTATTATGACGTTTGTGATCGCAACCGTATTAAATTTAATTTTGCCTGGCAAAAAAGACTAATAAATAGGTGTTAAACATTGTGTTTAACACTTTCTTTTTGTGTTAAAATTTTAGTAAAGAAAGAGAGCGTATCCATTATGTTAAGAATAATGAATTATGCGACGCCAGAATCTTTGGATGAGGCGTATGCGCTATTAACAAAAAATAAGAAGAATATGATTTTGGGCGGTATGATTTGGTTGAAGATGGAAGATATTCAAATTCCAACCGCTATTGATTTAAGTAAACTAGGTTTGGACCAAATTGAAGAAGATGATGCTGAATTTAAAATTGGAGCCATGGTAACTTTACGCCAATTAGAAACACATAAATCATTTAATAAAGCAACTTGTCATGTGTTTAGAGATGCTGTAAAGGATATTGTCGGCGTACAATTAAGAAATTTGGCTACAGTTGGAGGAAGTGTATATTCACGTTTTAGTTTTAGTGATGTCATCTGTAGCTTGTTATGTTTAGAGTGTGATGTACAAACACATGCACATGGGCGTATTTCACTTGAAGAATTCATAAGTCTTCCATATGAAAAGGATATAGTAGAATACATTTATGTAAAGAAGACGAATTTGCCAAGTGCCTTTGTTTCAGTAAGAAAAAGTGCTACGGATTTAAGTGTATTAAATGCGTCTTGTACAAAATATGCAGATCACTATCGTTTCTGTTTTGGGGCAAGACCTGCCATTGCGAAAGTGTATAACTGCGATTTAGATCATATTGATCTAGATGTATATTGTGCAGATAATATGCGTGGAAGTAAGGAATATAGAGAAAAACTTGTTGAGGGATTAACTCAGAAGTTATTGAGAAAGGTAGAGTCTTATGTTGGTTAAAATTAAAGTGAATGGAAAATTGATTCAGGATGATGTACAGCCACAAACTTTATTGTTAGACTGGCTAAGAGATCATGGTTGTTACAGCGTGAAAAGAGGGTGTGATACCGCAAACTGTGGGTTGTGTACAGTGTGGAAAGATGGAACACCAATTCTTTCTTGTAGTACATTAGCTGTTCGATGTGATGGTCATGAAATTACGACACTTGAAGGCCTTCAAAAAGAAGCCAGTGAATTCGGTATGTTTATGGCTAAACAAGGGGCTGAACAATGTGGCTTTTGTTCACCGGGATTTATTATGAATGTTTTGGCAATGGAAAAAGAATTACACGATCCGAGCGATGACGAAATTCGTGCTTATTTAGCCGGTAATTTATGTCGTTGTTCTGGATATATGTCGCAAATGCGTGCTATTAAGGCATACTTAAGTCGAGGTGAAAATCATGAATAGTGTAGGAAAAGGTGTCATCAAAAAAGATGCGATGGCTTTAGTTACAGGGCAGCCTGTATATTGTGATGATTTAGCACCTAAGGATTGTTTGATTGTCAAACTTTTAAGAAGTCCACATGCATATGCGAAAATTAAAAGTATTAACACTTCCATTGCGAAAAGAATTCCTGGAATTGAAGCTGTATATACATATGAGGATGTTCCAACTTCTCGCTTTACATTGGCAGGTCAATCATATCCTGAACCAAGTCCTTATGATCGTAGAATCTTAGAAAATGTAGTTCGTTATGTTGGAGACGAAGTGGCAATTGTAGCAGGAGCTAATGAGGATTGTGTGGATCGTGCTTTAAAAGCAATCAAAGTGGATTATGAAGTATTAGAGCCATTGTTGGACTTTGAAAATTCGATTGATAATGCAATCGTGATTCATGAAGAAGACGATTATAAGTGTCTTTGTGAGATTGGTAATGACGTAAAGCGTAATATTGTCAGCAGTGGAGAAAGTGTTGTTGGTGATGTGGATGCCGTATTAAAAGAGTGTGATGTAGTCTTAGAAAGAGATTATCATACAAAAGCTAATGCACAGGCAATGATGGAAACAATGCGTTCATATTGTTATATTGATACATACGGTCGTTTGAACTGTGTAAGTTCTACACAGATTCCTTTCCATGTTCGTCGAATTTTAAGTAATGCTTTAGAAATTCCAAAATCAAAAATCAATGTGATCAAGCCAAGAATTGGTGGTGGTTTTGGGGCTAAACAAACGGCTTGTTGTGAAATTTTTACTGCATTTGTTACGTGGAAACTTAAAAAGCCAAGTAAAATCGTTTATACCCGTGAAGAAACTTTTGCGGCTAGTAACTCAAGACATGAAATGAAAATGCATGTTCGTATTGGTGCTACAAAAGATGGAAAGATTGAAGCGATTGATTTATATACATTATCAAATCAAGGTGCTTATGGTGAACATGGTCCAACTACAATTGGTTTAGCAGGACATAAATCGTTGCCTTTATATAACCATGTAAAGGCAAGCCGCTTTACATATGATGTAGTTTATACAAATACAATGCGTGCTGGTGCCTATAGAGGATATGGGGCTACGCAAGGTCAGTTTGCGGTTGAATCTATTATTAATGAATTGGCTGATGAATTGAATATGGATCCTTGTGAAATCCGTTTTAAAAATATGACGCGTGAAAATGAAGTGTTATCACAATATTATAATGAAGAATTGAATGCATGTGCATTGGATCGTTGTTTAGAAAAAGCTATGGAAATGATTGACTACAAGAATAAACCTTTAAGACGTGATATGGGGGATTTTGTTCGTGGTTTAGGTGTTTCTTTATCTATGCAAGGTAGTGGTATTTCGGGACTTGATGTAGGTTCTGTTGAAATTAAACTACAAGATGATGGTTTTTATACATTAAGTATTGGTGCTACAGATATGGGTACGGGTTGTGATACGATTCTTGCCCAAATGGTTGCGGAATGCATGGATTGTGATGTAGATCAAGTTGTCACTAGTTCATTGGATACAGACCATGCACCATATGATACGGGTTCTTATGCATCAAGTACAACGTATGTAACAGGTATGGCTGTAGTAAAGGCTTGTGAAAAATTAAGAAATTCTATTTTAGAAGCAGCGGCCGGATTCTTTAATGTGGATAAAGAAGATATTGAATTTGATGGTAAGAAAATTAATACATTAGATCATGCGCATGAAATGAGTTTGGCTGATTTTGCGGATACATGTTTCAATGGTGGTATCGCAAAAGCATTGATTGCCAGTGACTCTCACATGTCGCCTACAAGTCCGCCTCCATTTATGGTTGGTATTGCGGAAGTGGATGTAGATAAGTTGACTGGAGAAATTAAGGTTCATGATTATGTTTCTGTAGTTGATTGTGGTACAGTTATCAATCCAAATCTTGCCAGAGTACAAGCCGAAGGTGGTATTGTACAAGGTATTGGTATGGCTTTAAGTGAGGATATCACATACTCAAATGAGGGTAAGATGCGTAATCGTAACTTCTTGCAGTATAAGTTACCAACAAGAGTAGATGTTCCTAGCGTTCGTGTTGAGTTTGAAAGCAGCTATGAAGACAATGGTCCTTTTGGTGCAAAATCTATTGGTGAAGTTGTTATTAATACGCCAACAAGTGCAATCGCTAGTGCTATAAAACATGCGACGGGAGTGCAGGTTCGTACTTTGCCTATTACTGCTGAAAAAGTGTTATTAGGAAAAGAAAATGAATAATATTTCTTTGATTATCTTAGCGTCTGGTTTTTCCAGACGCTTTGTTTCAAATAAACTTTTGTACGAATTTCATGGTAAGAAACTTATTGAATATGCTTTTGATAAGGCGAGTGCTTTTTTGGATGTGATAGTTGTCACACAATATGAAAAGATAAAAGAAATGGCTGAAACTTTAGGTTATCGTGTCGTTATGAATGATCATCCTGAATATGGTCAAGGTCATTCTATCGCTTTAGGTGTGGGTGCTTGTCAAAATAATGCATGCATACTGATGGTTGCAGATATGCCATATTTAAAATTGGATACGTTAAAGGAAATGGCTTCCATTCAAGATGGAAAGCATATTGTGATTTGTGAATATAATGGTATTTTATGCAATCCTATGTTGTTGCCAGAATGTTATTATGAAAAGGCAAAACGGTTATGTAATGATAAAGGGGCCAAACAAATCATTGGTAATGACATGTATTTAACGGTTTCTTTATCAGAAGAAGAATTTATGGATATAGATGAAAAAACAGAGGCAATTTAGCCTCTGTAATGTTTTTCTTTGTCTTTGGCAATGTCAAAATAGATTTGTTCGCCTCTTTGTTCATAAAGCATATTTGCCCAATATCCCCAAAGAATATCTTCCATTCTTTCAAATGCCTGCACTTGTACATCGATCATTGGATCGATTTCTCCATCAAAATAGGTTTGGTAGAATTGATCTCTTTGGTCAATGTAGTGAATATTGTTCTCTGAAAAGAAACTGGCGATATCAAAGCGATAATCGTTTTTAGCTGCATATTCATAGTCGATCAAATAGTCTTTTGTATCGCTGTAAAGAATATTTCCTTGTACAAAGTCGTTATGACATAGTGTATTTGGTTTATATTCTTTTTTTAATGCTTCTAAAAAGTTTTCTTCATTTGGAAAAGATAGGATACATTCTTTGATTTGTGATTTATAAAATTCAATTTTTCCAAAAGGGTTAAAAATAAATAAAGGAGCTTTTTTGTTATGAAGAGATTTCATTAAATTTGCACACCTTGCGAATTTGTCTTTGTCTTTACATTCATCAAATGTTTCAACATTTTCAATATAACGAGTGACTTTAATGCCTTCTTTTTCGTCGAATAAAATAGTGGGCACATCCAAATCGGAAACAAGTGGCAAAATTTCCTTTTCGTGTTCATGTTGTAAGCCAAGTGATTCATAATTCTTTTTAGGTACACGTATCATGTATTTGGTGTCGTTGATTGTTAATACATAGTTGTAGTTACTAATGCCTTTATCTGTTTTTTCAAGTGTATATTTTGTTGTGTTAAATTTTTCTTCGATCCATTTTTCTAAGTTCATGTGGATATATTAACATTATTATTCTTTAAACTCAATGCGGTCATTATGCCGCTTTTTTTGTTCGCGAAATCTGCAAGGGCTCTTATGGCAAAAAAGTGTGGAAGGAGGATAGAAGAAATAACTTTTTGCTTGCGTTGTTCTTGGAACAAGGCTGTAGATTGTATAAGGAGTCATGCACTATGAAATATAAGGTGAAATGGATTGAAGATCATATGTCAATCACAAGGAATATGATTCGTAGATATGAAAAGAAAGGAGTGATTTTAAGAAATGAAAAGGGAAAAAATCGAGAGTTTGATGAAGAGTACTTGATTCAATTATGGAATATAAGGGTAATGGTAAGTTTAGGTTTTAGTTTGGATGATGTCAAAGAAGTTTTGTGTGGATCAAATTTAAGAGAGATAATATGAAGTGACCTCCTATTGTCAATACGTGGATTACGACTCATAATTG
>ENA-OOXC01001456-OOXC01001456.1-human-gut-metagenome-genome-assembly--contig:-NODE-1456-length-13987-cov-27.373457_pt1 | contig 13987 bp, 9 predicted proteins | sample MGYA00241578_ERZ501325 | MGnify/ENA primary metagenome ERZ501325 (study PRJEB25962, sample SAMEA2042737) | human gut metagenome | biome: human gut; feature: human-associated habitat; material: faeces...
AAACAAATGGCGACACGGCATTTCCGATGGATACAAATATCAGTGAAAAAACATTTTCAACTCTCATCGTTGCCGCATATCCTGCGAGTGCTTGCGTGCCAAACGGATTTACAACCGCTTGCACAATCATCATACCGATTGATACGGTTGATTGTTGAAGGATAGATGGAACGGCGATCTTAAGCATTGTACGCAGTACTTTTTTGTCAAACCAATGAAACGAACCTGCATATTTTCGCATACGGTAAAGAAAAATCAAAAGCGAAAGTACGGCTGAAATACCTTGTGCAATAAGAGTGGCAAGAGCTGCACCGAATACTCCGAGTTTAAGACCTCTCACCATCCAAAGGTCCATAATGATATTCAAAACAGACGAAAATATTAAAAGCCATAACGGGATTTTTGATTCACCGATTGAAGTGAACATGGTTGACAGAATATTATACATAAATAAAAATGGAAAGCCCACAAAATAAATACGTAAGTACAGCACCGCATCTTTCATTATATCCGCAGGCGTTTGCAGTATGCTCATCATCCAATGAGAAGTGCAAAATCCAAAAACACCGAGAAATACGCTAAAAAGCAAAAAACTTATTAAAGAAGTAAAAACGATTGTTTTCATCTTCCCGTAATCCTGAGCACCAAAATAACGGCTTACAAGTACACCTGCACCTACACCTGCACCGAGTGCTATGCAAATAAAAACATTCGTAAGTGCGGCACAGGCACCGACGGCTGCAAGCGCAGATGAGCCTACAAATTGACCGACGATGATTGAATCAGCCATATTGTAAACTTGTTGAAAAAAGCTGCCTAAAATCATAGGCATTGCAAAAACAGTCAACGCTTTTAGAGGTGGGTCTGTTATTAAATACTCGTCCTTTGTCATTTTTATATTCTCCTGACTTTGCTTGAATTATTTCTGTATAAGTTTTACCGAACAATCTCTCCCTGAGCTAATTTTAAGATTGTATCATTGGTATAAATGAAAGTCAATGAAAAGTAATCGCTTAATGTCTGCACCTGTTATGTTAGATACAATGAGTTTGCCCATGTAAGGCAGGTTGAGACTATGAGAACACTGCTGCCCAAAGTCTTGCGGTTCTTATGCCATTCAATGTTCAGGAGCTTAATGACAGTAGCGGCAATTACTATGGTATCAACCAGATTAGTATGGGGATGTGTTTTTGACAAGTGATAATGGCAATGAGAGGAAGATTATAAAATAATTATGGAAATTTATGGACAGTAAGAGTATACTTATATGAGTAAACTTCGTTGACATGTCAGGTTGCTTATATAGCAACACTTATTAACGGAGGTAATTGTAATATGAGTGAATGGAATGAATTAAAGAAGGCGCATTATGGTAGTGACCCATGTGTGTTAAGTGAGTTTGGAACTATTGATTTTAGTCCAGAAAAGCTTAATCAGATAGAAGGTGGAGAGAAACTTTCTTATGACGAGTATCTTGAAATACAAAGAGAGTCAGCTAAAGATTGCAGACACTATTTTGAGATGTGTTACTATGAGATGGCGCTAGGCTTCAAAGGACAGATTGAAAAGAAGAATAGTAAGAATGTTTGTTTTAAGAGAATCTATGTTGAAGGAATGTATAGAGATGGTACTTGCTTCGATGGAAAAGAAGATCATGTATGGCTTCCTATAAATGGATTTGAAGAGTATGAAGTAGGTGATTGCCTATCCTTCTTTGCTGAAGTTTACCTATATCTTAAGACCAGCAATGGAAAGAAAATAGACTATGGTCTTAGAAATCCTGAAGGAATAAAAGAGATTGAAGCATATGAACTGCCAAGTGATGATGAGTTACTTATGCAGAGTATCAATTCCATAATATGTGAAACTTGTTTTTTGAATGAACAATGTTATGGTGGATATTGTTTGAGAAATAAAGATGAGTTAAAGGCTATATGAAAAGATATGTTGAAGATAGCCAAAGCAAAATAGTGTTATTATATTTACAATGCAGAAGGGAGTAGCAATACTTCCTTCTTTTATATCTGCAGAGCTGCTTCTTGTAATGGTTTGGCATATTCAAGTATCATATAACCATAGTCAATGAGTTGCCGGTAAGGCTCTTGATTAGAGGATATTCGCATATTTCTCACAAATAAAGATAAAGTGGGGGAGACATGCAATTGCACTTAGAAAGTTGGCTACCCCTATTCCACACCTTATCTTCCACTTTATCTTTATTAACTTCTCATTAATATCTGTGGTACTATCAAAACAGGTATTATGGCAAAAGAAAAAGCCCCATAAATGGCTTGTTTACGCCATTTATGAAGCTCTGTTTATTACTCAAACTCTTCCCCTGTATTTTATCGTCATCCAACAAATGCTGATATTTTCTACATTTCAAGCATATCTGCTTCGCCAAATATCACGCTTTTCACATCGTTTTGAAACTTTTTAGTAGCAAATTAGTAGCGTAATTTCACATAACAGTCTATCTGAAGGCTTGATATAATCTACATCTTTATTTGTTTTCTAATAGGTTGTAATTGTATACTAGGATAAAATAATTATCACTTTCTATTTCTTTTATTGGTTCTACATAGTTTTCACTATATTTATAGGTGACATATTCATCAGCCTTCAATAATAAGAAATATTCCTTATAGGAATTGTCCTTATACCAGTTTATGTTGGTCTGGTATGCTCTAGGTGATACGCCTGACTCGTTTACATTGATACATCTGACCTTTACATCATTGTCGGATAATAATGTGATACTATTTGCATTCCAGAAGGTTCCATAGCCATATTGAAGATTATTTTTTTCTAATGTATCTATAACATTTTCTAATGCCTGATTACTTTCTGACCGGGTATTATTAATTTTTAATATACCAATTGTGGAAATAATCATTAATATTTCTATCGGAATTACTATAATTGCAAACATTCTATGATACTGCTTTTTATCATATATCCATTTTGCAAACATAATACATAAAATAACAGATGTCCCTACAATTGGAGATAATCGCCAACAGGCTGTATTTAAACTTCCAAATACCCAGCCTAATAAAATCAGTGCCGTCATAAATGAATGTGTTAATATCATAAGCTTATAGGCTATAGTTTCAAATTTGTTATACATTATTGTCATTATAATAGGAACAATCAAAACTACTAAGGAGCATATTATTTTTAACAGCTCTATAATACCCTCGCAAGAATATATTAACATTCCGCTTCCAGCCTCTACGCCGAATAATGTAAACCATTGCGGAACAAAGCTTAGAAAATTATCCAGCCACTTACTTTGCTTAGAAAATTCCGAATATCCTTCCTGATAGCCTGCTACTATGTTTCCATTTGCTATTTTCCCTAACAGCATACCTACAATAATAGCTAATATTAAAGCTAAAATTATTTTATATTTCTTTTCATTTTTTTTGCCGGAAAAAGGTGTTTTTACATCAAAAAATATATTTGCCATAAATGCTGCCAATACCGGTAAGCCATATATAGTAAGGGCTTGTATACCGTTCATTGAGCATAGTACTGTCCAGATTAAAAGTAATATCATATATTTCTTTTTTGATTTTTCACAATTAAGCACTCTTAGTAAAAGACCTAATCCTACCATAACAAAAAGCAGTCCCAGACTATAATATATTATGTGGCACCAGAATATTTCTCTTAGCTTTTCGCTTATGGAAACTATTAAAAACAGTGCTGAAACTCCAAAAACACTCCATTTATAGCTAAAGTTCATAGACCTTAGCAAAAAGGCAAGTGCCAGGCCAAAGCATATTGCAAATAACACCATACCACATAGCTGTGCTGTCATACTGACACCAAATATTGCTACAAACGGAACCATTAAAAGCTGTCCACCAAAAGGCAGCAGGCAGGCGTAATAAAAGTCGCTGTTCATAAGAGCCTTTCCATCTAAAACAGCCTCTGCCCAGGTAATAGTATCTGTACAGTCGGCATGATAATAGCCCTTTGAAATAAAAATAATATAAAAAAATACAATTCCAATAGATACTGCTCCCATCAGGGATACTGCTACTTTTACTGCCATGTTATTTTTGCTCATGATATTCCTCCTCTGTATTTACATTCCATATGTTAGACTTGTCCTTTCTGTCCTTTATGATGTTGTCTACAGCCTCAAAAGAAGTAACCATTGAATGGTCCATATTGTTATATCTATGCTGACCGTTTCTGCCTACACAATACAAATTGTCATAGGTATTTAAATAATCTACTAATTCATCTATCTGGTCATAGGTATCAAAATATGCCGGATATGCTTTTTTAACCTTTTCCCTGTGAGCATCAAGGACAGCCTTTTCATCTGAAATAATACCCATTTTAACAAGCTCCTGACTTGCAAACCTTATACATTCTTCATCTGACATATTGTAAAAATCGTCACCCTCATTGCAGAAATACTCTAAGCCTATCCATACCTTATGGTCTATGTCCTTTACAAGATATGGCGACCAGTTATTAAATATCTGGATTCTTCCAAGCTTTACATCAACGTCCTGTACATAAATCCAGCAATCCGGAACAATGTTGTTAATAGTTTTTATATTTGTCTGATTCTTAAGATTAAGCTTATCCACCAATAAGCCTACTGTAACAAAATCTCTGTATGGAAGTCCCTTTGCAATAGCAGCAATATTTTCCGGAACGCTATTCATCCCTGCTGTTAAATCCTTAAGTGGCATTGAGGAAATGAAAATATCACCCTCAAGCTCTACCTGCTCTCCGGCCTTCTCATAAACCACACTCCGGATTTTTCCGTCTGAATTGTTTATTTTTACAACCTTTGCATTTTTAATAATGCTTCCACCCATATTTTCCACTTTGCCTGCTGCTACCTCCCAAAGCTGTCCCGGACCATACTTTGGATAATAAAATTCCTCAATAAGAGAGGTTTCTACCTTTTTATTTTGGGAATTTTTCTTAAATATTTTTGAAAATACATCCTTTATAATTGCGACTATTGAAAGTCCCTTAACTCTTTGAGCCCCCCAGTCTGCTGATATTTCTCTAGGGTGGCGTCCCCACAGCTTTTCTGTGTAGCCCTCAAAAAACATAGAGTACAATTTTCTTCCAAATCTATTTATGTAGAAATTTTCTAAGGAGGTTTCTTTTTTCTTAAACACACACGCCTTTAGATAGCTGAAGCCTGCACATATAGTTGTAAAGAAGCCCATATTTTTTATAGTTTCCCACTTTAAGCTAATAGGATAATCAAAGAATTTTTTCTTATAGTATATTCTGGACACCCTATTTCTAATAAGCATTACCTCATCGTCCTTTTCCGGGTCTGGTCCGTTTTCAGCTAATGCTTTTTTTCTTCCTAATATTTTGTCATCATAGGCATCTGCACCCTGAGTAGGCATAATTCCAGCCCACCACTTCGTAACATTATCATCCTTGGAGAAAAATCTGTGTCCTCCTATATCCATACGATTTCCATTGTGCCTTACAGTTCTTGAAATTCCTCCTATCTCATTACTTTCCTCTAATATAATAATTTCATATTCATCCTTAGTATTTTTCAAAAGCTGAAATGCCGCAGTAATACCTGCCGGGCCAGCTCCAATAATAACTACTTTTTTCATAATAATCTCCAATCTATTTTTTTCTATACAAAGTAATTTTTCTAGCTACAAAATTCCAAACTAAAACTATAATAGTCGCTATAACTTTTGAAACCATAAAATACAAGCCTGCAATCTCTGTAAGCACATACATTATTATTTCAGTAAATCCTAAGCCTATTACGCCTATAATTCCATAGACCAGAAATTCTATCTTTCCGTTTACGCTGCTGTTCTCAAAAACCAGCAGCTTGGATAGTCCATAATTAACGGCAAGACCTATAACAAAAGCAAATATTACGGATATTAAATAGTTTACACCAATAGTTGTAATTAAGAAAAGACTCCCTCCGTCTGCCAAAAATGCAACTCCCCCAACAAATATGTATCTAAAAAATTGTATAAAGGTATTGTTGCTTTTTGTTATAAACAGACTTTTGAAGTCTAACTTAAATATATAATCAAATAGTTCTTTCATATAGTTCTCCTCATAGCTTCATAATTGAAATTATATATAATTATTCATACTCTTTCAAGCCAATTTTCACGATATTAAACTGTTGTTTACACCTGATACAGTCTATACATATGCACTAATTAATTTCGTCATTTAAAATTCTAACTGCCACTAAAAACTGCAAGCATTTTGCAAGCGCAGAAAACGGGAAGCCTCATAAATGCTGGCTTCCCGCTGTTTTAACATTATTCAAACTCGCCAAGTTCCGGCGAATTAAACTCTATTTCCCCACTTCTCTGGAGCTTTATAAAATACTGCTTTATCTTTAAATAACTGTATTGCATCCTACTTTTAAATGTTTCTTATTGACATTATGAATTTATCGTACTAACCTAAACTCGTAGAATATATTTCAATAAATGTAATGTTTCGAAAACTTTTGGTTCCGATTATAATAGAGCAGCTTTTAGCATCTCTCATTGGAACCTGCCAGTGCAAATCTCTGCTTTGAGACGGTTCCCTTTATCACAATTACCAAGCCAATCTGTTTGGTACCATTCTTCATTATTCACAATTCTGTATAAATAAAGAACAACTCATGTGGGATTGGGGATATGCCTCACTCATTATTGGAATAAAAAAATAATTGCAAAGGAGATTTTTACTATGAAAGAAATAATTTTAGGAAATCACATACGAAAGGTTCCTTCAGTTGCAGTTGGATGCATGCGCCTTTCTGAAAAATCGAAGGATGAGATGAATCGTTTTATTCATGCAGCTCTGGAACAAGGTGCATATCTCTTTGATCATGCGGATATCTACGGTGATGGTATGAGCGAGAGCATATTTGGCGAAGCGTTCGCAGATGATTCATCCATAAAGCGTGAAGATATTTATCTTCAGTCAAAATGTGGCATCCGCCAAGGCTTCTATGATCTCTCAAAGGAGCACGTTCTGAAATCTGTCGATGGCATTTTACAAAGGCTCCATACAGATTATCTTGATCTTTTGCTTCTTCACCGTCCGGATGCACTCGTAGAACCGGAAGATGTTGCTGCTGCATTTGATGTTCTTTATGAATGCGGAAAGGTTCGCCATTTTGGAGTTTCAAACCATAAGCCGATGCAGATTGAACTGTTGAAGAAATATGTCCGCCAACCACTCGTTGTCAATCAGGTTCAGTTCAGCATCCCTGTTTCCAATCTTGTTGCAAATGGCATGGAAGTCAATATGGAAACCCCAGGTTCAATCGATCACGATGGAAGTCTGCTCGACTACTGCCGCCTCCACAATATCACTCTCCAGGCATGGTCTCCGTTTCAGATGCCGGCATGGAAAGGCTGCTTTCTCGGAAGCGACGAATACCCTGAACTGAATAAAAAACTTCATGTGATTGCCGAAAAATATAATGTCAGCGATACTACTATTGCGGCTGCGTGGATTTTACGTCATCCGGCAAATATGCAGATTGTTACCGGCACTGCAAGTGAAAGCCGCCTGAAAGAAATTATCGCGGCGTGCGATATTACTCTGACTCGTGAGGAATGGTATGAGCTGTACCTGGCGGCAGGTCATCTGCTTCCGTAGGGATTATCGATTACCGGCATTATTTTCAAAATGCCGGTAATCCTTAGAATTAGCAAGTTGTACAAAAGAATCTTCTCTTTTACGAAGTCTGGTCTCATAAACGAGATAAAGGTTCTGCAGATGCAGAGCTTGTGTTGAGCAGATCAGAGTACAGGACCTCAGACACAGTCACGCCAGCTTACTTATTAATCAGGGCTGTGATGCCTTGATGTTAGCAGACAGGCTTGGACATGAAAAAGTATCCACAACACTTAACACATACACCCATCTGTTCCCACATAAACAGCAGGAGCTTGTGAACAATCTGGAGCAACTGGCAGCTGCAGCAAGTGTTACACCAACACCAGAACCACCAGATGGAAATCCATCACTTGAAGCAGCAAATCTTCCATATTGTCCAGCACCATTAACCAAAAATAAGACATCTACCAAAATAATACAGATGCTTCAAAGGAAGATATTTTAACACAAACCTACACTAATTTGCCATCAAAACGATATGATACAGAGTAGTTGCTATTAGTAGCAAAATAGTAGCAGAGCAAAAGAAAAAGTCTCGGAAGCCGCTTGTTTAGCGGATTCCAAGACTTGTGGCTAATTCAAACTCCTCTTTGCAAAGTTGTTATGTAGTGTTTTCGTTGGTTTTGGTGGAAGAGACTAGGGAGTTTTGTCTGATTTCTACCTGTTGCATGGATTTTTAGGGGATTGTATTGTCATTTTGTTGTCACTCATCTTTCATTTTTTATGTATTTAATCTGGTTAATAAGTCCAAAACTTGACTTCCAGGTTTCAAACTAATAACCGTATGTTTTCTAGCTAAAGCAACAGGAACCACTGTATTTTCATACAAATCACACTCAAACTCGTTAAGCAAACATAAGCTTTTGTTCAAATTTTGATACTTTTTGATATCAGATTTATTTAAAATAAAACTTTTTATATCTACCTTGCTTTCAAATGGATATGGCAGATTAAACACAATTAGTTTCCCCGACTTTGCTTTATATATAAAGTCCTGACCATAATATGTTTCACTACCAAACGTTGAAGACGAAGCTTTTCTATCATAATTCACATACTTGTTTCTCACTTCATCAGACAAACATAAAATAGTTTCCTCTTTTATATCCTTCTCAATCATCTTAAAATAATCAACGATAGCACCACTTTTTACTAAACCAATTATTAAAATAGGATTTTTATTATGCTTTTGCATAACCACATTTATCTCGTGAAGATATTTCATGATAGCATTATGCACCCATGCAGCATTCCCATAAATTGCAAGTGGACCATCCATAAAAAAACATATATCACTTAATGTTTCCACATAGGACTCTGGTGAAAAATCAATTATCATCCTTATATAGTGCATAACAAATAGATGTTCTATAACATTTGTAAATCTCGTGAGCGCTGATTGATTTGAACCATTATCCTCAACTTCTTCCCAAATTCTTAAACAATCTGAAGGATAAATAGTTTCTCCACACTCTGGACAAAATTGTTCTTCATCAATATTCCAAACAGAAATATTCTTCGCGTTACATTTTGAGTTTGGACACTTATGTAAAATAAGTTCATTATCACTATCCGTATAATTACTTCCTGTACGATAACTTGCCAATTTAAATAAAGTTGTGCGCAAACTTGTTTTTATATCGCTTGGATTACTTCTATATTTAAATAAATAGTTATCAAGTGCTAATCTAAAACCATCCCTTACCGATTCCTTACCTCCATATTGCATATTACTACTAGGTAAAGCAAACACAGTAGATGATGTAGCTTTCTCCATTTCCGCTACCAAAAATGGATTAATGTATTTCTGTTTGCCTAATTCGTTATATTCATCTCGCTTAATTAGTATGTTTCCAACCTTTACATATCCAACTCTTGTATGTGGCAAATTATCACTAATACTAGCTTCATAGCTGCTACCATCTATGGAAATAATATTGACAGGTAATTTTTCTTGCTGTAACGGATACTTCACAAACAAGTCTGCCACTTCTTTTGCTTCTTTCCCTGATGGTTCTACCATATATCGACACTTTGATAAAAATTCTCTTACATCTGGATTATCTATAATTTCAACATGTGCCGTTTTATCAATCGCATCAAACATTTGCATCCCCCTTGTTCATAAATTTCTCTGGAGAAAATTTATCTATTTGCACAGGAACAACAAACGGACTAGACAATGTTTTGACTCTTGTAAAGCCTACATCTTGTGAATGCAATAATGATTTACTAAAATCCGAAAAATCATAAAAATGTGATAGTTCTTTTATTTCTGTATCACTATTCAAATGAGATACGAACCAGTTTTCCGTATTTGCCAATATATTTTTATGTACGGAAGATACTTCTTGTGTTGCATATACAAGTGCAATTTTATATTTTGCTCCTTCTTTTGCTAATCTTGGCCATGTTTCCGTTAAATCCATCCCTTTTCCAATTAAATTGTGAGCCTCCTCAATATATATCACTATGTTTTGTGGCATTCTTCCTTCCGTAAATACTTCCATTGATTTATGAAAGATATAACTTGCAATATTTTTAGAAATACGTTCTCTTAAAGTCGCATTACCAACCGAAAGATCCAAAATAACTATTTTCCCTTGGTACAAATAATTATAAATTTCATCGCATACCTCCGTTGTTTTTGCTGGTGAATGGTATTCCTTTGCAATTTCAATTGTTCTAAATCCTCTAATATAGCCATCATTCGCACTTAAACCAACTAATAAATTTAGCATAGCAATACATTCGTTATCTAACCATGCATTCTTACTCGCTGTTAAAATAGTTCTTTCTTTATTGGCTATTCGAGCTGCAGCAAACCACTTTTCTGCTTCTGAAAAAGACATACCCTTATTAGGATCAATAGTTTTGTCTTCCATTTTATCATTAACTGTTTCTACAATTTTTTGTGCTACTGTGAACTGCACTCTAAATACACCAGAATATTCATATCCTGATTTTTTTAATAATGTTTTATATAGTGCAGTTTTAACTTTCCACCTAGTAACCTCTCCTCTTTCGGATTCATCTGGTTTTTCCAACGACATATTTATGAATGTATCAATATCCGCAGAGCCATCTTTTCTTGCTTCTTTTATCAGATCTCTAATTGTATATAATCCTTCTTGTAATTGTTCATAAAAATTATTAAGCAATGGTTCAAATCCTTCTGAGACTTTTATGCGATACTTGACACACTCATCTTTAAATATTGTTGATATCGATCCGCTATCTTGTTTATTTGCATTTGCGTATTCTCCATTTATATCAAATATAAGCTGACCTATTTTTAAATTATGTTTACTTGATATTTCTTTCACGACTGAAACAGTTTGCTTAATCATATTTGATTTACCAGTTCTTGTCATTCCAAGAACTGCTGTCCTTCTCGCCAAAAAATCAGCTGGTTGAATATAGAATTTTACTTTTTCAACATTTTCTGCTCTATGCAGACGATCAGTAGAAGTGTATCTGACTGTTCCAATACGAAACGGAGAAACTTCACCCTGAATTCCTAATTCTCTAAAATCTTCCAAAGAGCGTTTTTTCCTAATTGGATCTACAAAATTAACCACTTTCTCTAAAGAATTCGATGTAGGCATAAATACACGCATTTGTAGTGAGGTATAAAATGTTTCAACATCACTACCTAAATTTAGTTCCTGCTGCTTCATATAGAATGTCCCTAGTACTCGGCATTCCAACCCTCCAAACTGTAATCGATTTCGTGTTAAACTATCAAAACCAGACTCATCATTAAATACTCCAGTTTTATTTTGATAATTATCAATTTTAGTTTTTATCATATCATCATCTTGTGGTAATCTACACGAACCAATAACTCTTAAAAGAATGATCTCTTTATCCGCTTCATCCGCCTCACCATATTTATCCGGTTCAAATGATGTTGCCAATAAAAAACTGTTGTGAGGAATACCTTTTACGTTGCTTTTCCATAAATCATTGGTAATTACCAATGCCTTTTCATAATCTATTGAATAAATCCAACCAACAAAATTTTCTTTCTGTATCAATGTTAATAATTCATCTTTAGCTAACTGACTAGTATTAAGCATGCATTTCCTCCCTTAAGTTTAGTTTTATTTTTTTCTTCTGCATTTTTTGTTTGTTTGGCCACAAATCTCCCGTGCATAATATCATTACTTCAGATGCTTTCTTTTTTTCTGCTACACTATATGATAAATCAAAATATCTCTTTGAGAATCGCTCATACAATTTAGCTATTTCTGGTTCTGCATCATATGTAACCATCCATATACTTTTTTCATTTTCTAATAAATCTGCAATTTCCTTATGATCTTTATCAACGAAAAAATTCTTGTATAATTCTTGTCCTTTTTTATAATATGGTGGGTCTAGATATAAAAAAACATTCGAATATCTATGTAAATAATTTTTCATAAAAGAACGAACATCTTTATTGTAAACTGATATATCATCTTTTCGTTTAGCTATTCGCAAAATGCGATTAATCAATTCCTCTTTATTATATCTTGCATCAATTAAATAATTTCCGTTTTGCTCATATCCGCCAATTGGTCCTGCTGCTAATATTCCAGAACGGTTAGTACGGTTAAGAAAAAAAGTTGCAAATGCTAATTCAACCGAATATCGATTTGATTGATTGGTATATATATTCTTTTGTCTATACCATTCATCAATTGACACTTCGGTGTTTTCTATTAATTCAACAAACTGATTTGTATTCTCTATGATTGCTCGCCAAATGGAATAAATTGCCTTGTCGTAGTCATTTATAACAATATGGTCAACCTCACCTGAAAACAACAATTCCAAAGAAACTCCTGCGCCTCCCGCAAAAGGTTCAACATATGTAACATTTTTCATTCCTGATTTTTCAATTAATAACTTTACCATTGGTGCAATCTTAGTTTTTCCACCTGGATATCTTAATGGAGAATAATTCACTTTTTCTACCTACCTATCTATTTACAAAGTTTAATGGTACATTTTTTCTCTTGCGAACATATTTTTCTTTTTTTCACATCATATAATTCTATTCCAACAATAACTTCACTTTCCCTTAAATTATATTCTTGTATTTTTTCAATACAAGCACTAGACAATCCAAATCGCAAATTTTTCTGCATTGTTGTATATGGTTCAACGGAAAATGGTGTGTTACTAATTATATCATTTTTAGTCATCCTCTGACTATCTATATCAATTATGTCTTGTACACATGCCGAAAAACAATGACCAAAACATTTAAATATCACTTTTATTTCCTCTATCAAGAAATTGTCCTTAGCATTATTTTCGAAGAGAACAGTTAGTAAAAATAATTTTCTAACTTGATTATTTATCACAAACTCCCGTTCTTCTATTTCACCTTTACATACTTGTATGCTCCTTTTTTCTCGCGATTCATATATTTCATCCAAATCTCTTCTATTTGCTTTATAATTATCTGAATTTTTCCGAACAAATACTTGCCCTTGCTGTAATAACGTCCTTCCCTCTCGCACATAGTCTTTTTTTACCATATATGGTTTGTCAGAATAATCTGCTGGAATTTTTATGTATGCTACATTCGTTTCCTTATAAGAGAAACAACACAGTTCTATTCCAATATATGGTTCACAATACTCTCTTAACAATCCATTTATTTCTGATACATCTGGAAGAGAATCTATTTTCATATTGCATAATTGACGTGTTTCATCATCAACGTTAAATATTATATACTTATCACCACACATAGTACTATTTGCAAAAGAAAGAATATCTTTTATCATATCTGCTTTCTTGGCTGTATGGTAAAATTCTCTCTTAAAATCACAAAAATCTGTTTCTTGTCCACGCTCTATTAATTCAATAACTTTATCTTTATCGACCATATATGCTCCTATTCAAATAATTTCTGCATTACCCCATTATCCATATCATCAATACTGTAGATCATATCCATGACCTCGAACGTCTCTCTTAAATTACCCCTTGCACTCTTCCAGCCAATTCCATCCGTAAACCACACAAATGTAAATCCATCTATGGTATCAGCCTCCTGCGAAAGCATTTTATAACTCCTTGCAGTTTCATTTAGTTTTGAGCCACCGCCACTATAGAAATTAGTTTCAATACCGTAAATCATCTTATCTGTCTTAATTACAAAATCAAATCTCTTAGCAGCTTTGCCCTGATTAGAAAGCGCAGATAAATCAATATTCCACTTTTCTTCAATGTCCTTAAGGTACATTTCCTTGAAGTAACTTACATCCTTTTCAAATCCTGCTGCCGCAATGTACTTTTCAACCAAATCTTCCATCTGGTG
>ENA-OOXC01001467-OOXC01001467.1-human-gut-metagenome-genome-assembly--contig:-NODE-1467-length-13888-cov-2.471120_pt1 | contig 13888 bp, 8 predicted proteins | sample MGYA00241578_ERZ501325 | MGnify/ENA primary metagenome ERZ501325 (study PRJEB25962, sample SAMEA2042737) | human gut metagenome | biome: human gut; feature: human-associated habitat; material: faeces...
TGATATCGAGAATGTAGGTAAAACTGCACGTCACGGTACATTCTTTGAGATGCTTGGAAACTTCTCTTTTGGGGATTATTTTAAGCATGAAGCGATTGCCTGGTCATGGGAATTCCTGACAAAGGTACTTGGGCTTGAGGAGGATCGTCTGTATCCGTCCATTTATGGGGAAGATGAGGAAGCGTATGAGATCTGGACCAGGGAAGTAGGAGTTCCGGGAGAGAAGATCACACGTTTTTACCGTGATCCTGAGACCGGAGAATGTGACAACTTCTGGGAGCATGGTGCCGGTCCATGTGGTCCGTGTTCTGAAATTTACTATGATAGAGGCGAAAAATACGGATGCGGAAGTCCGGATTGTAAAGTAGGCTGTGATTGTGACCGTTTCATGGAAGTATGGAACAACGTGTTTACACAGTTTGAAGGGGACGGCAAGGGCGGTTATACCGAGCTTTCCCAGAAAAATATTGATACCGGTATGGGGCTTGAGCGTCTGGCAGTTGTTATGCAGGATGTGGATTCCGTATTTGATATTGATACCATGAAAGCGATCCGCGACAAGATTTGTGAGATGTCCGGAAAGAAGTATGAAGTAGATGCCATGGATGACGTATCCATCCGTCTGATTACGGATCATATCCGTTCTTCCACATTTCTTGTATCCGATGGTGTTATGCCAAGCAATGAAGGAAGAGGCTACGTTCTGCGCCGTCTGATCCGTCGTGCGGCACGTCACGGAAAGATGCTTGGAATTGACGGACTGTTTCTTGCAAAATTATCAGAAACTGTCATCAATGAGAGCAAGGATGGATATCCGGAACTGGAAGAGAAGAAAGAATTTATCTTTAAGGTTCTGACACAGGAAGAAGAGAAATTCAATAAGACCATCGATCAGGGACTTGCCATTTTGTCTGACCTGATGGAGGAGATGAAGAAAAACGGCAAAAAGGAACTTTCCGGTGCCGATACATTCAAACTTTACGATACTTATGGATTCCCGGTAGATCTGACCGAAGAAATCCTTGAAGAAAAGGGCTTTTCCTATAATGAGGACGAGTTTAAGGCCTGTATGGAAGAACAGAGACAGAAAGCCAGAAGTGCCCGTAAAGTGACAAACTACATGGGTGCGGATGCAACGGTTTACGAGCAGATTGATCCTTCTATCACAACAGAATTTGTCGGATACGAGAATCTGACATATGCTTCTAAAGTTACGGTTATGACGACCGAGACCGAGATCGTGGAAGCACTTTCCGATGGGGATGCAGGAACCATTATCGTAGAGAAGACTCCGTTTTATGCCACGATGGGCGGTCAGCAGGGCGATAAGGGACAGATCCGTACGGCGGACGGTGTATTCCAGGTTGAGGATACGGTTAAGCTTCTGGGCGGTAAATACGGACATATCGGGCATATGGTGTCCGGCATGATCCATACCGGCGAGGAAGTGGAACTGGTTGTAGACGCAAAACTTCGCGCAAAGACCTGTGCAAACCATTCGGCAACCCATTTACTGCAGAAAGCACTCCGTGAAGTGCTGGGTACACATGTCGAGCAGGCGGGTTCTTATCAGGACAGTGAACGTACCAGATTCGATTTCACCCACTTTGCAGCCATGACACCGGAAGAGTTACAGAAAGTGGAAGACATGGTCAATGAAAAGATCAACGAGGGCATGGAAGTCCGTACTGATATCATGACCGTTGATGAGGCAAAGAAGACCGGGGCAATGGCTCTGTTTGGCGAAAAGTATGGGGAAAAAGTCCGTGTCGTTTCCATGGGAGAGTTCTCCAGGGAGTTCTGTGGGGGTACGCATGTAAAGAATACCGCAGAGATCAAGACATTTAAGATCCTTTCAGAGAGCGGTGTTGCGGCTGGTGTGCGCCGTATCGAAGCACTGACCGGTGACAATGTGATTGCATATTACAAAAAGATGGAAGACGAATTTGAGGCAGCGGCTAAAGTTGTAAAATCTACGCCTGCAAACTTGAAAGAGCGCCTGGATCATCTGACTGCGGAGCTGAAAGAGCTGCAGAGTGAGAATGAGGCGTTAAAGAGCAGGGCAGCAAAGGATGCACTTGGGGATGTCATGGATCAGATCCAGGAGGTCAAAGGTGTGAAGCTTCTGGCAACCAGCGTATCCGGTGTGGATATGAATGGTCTGCGTGATCTCGGTGACCAGCTGAAGGACAAGATCGGTGAGGGCGTCGTAGTGATCGCATCCGATTGTGACGGAAAGGTAAACCTGATTGCCATGGCAACCGATGCAGCGATGAAGCAGGGGGCACATGCCGGTAATCTGATCAAGGCGATCGCCGGAAACGTCGGCGGTGGCGGCGGCGGACGTCCGAATATGGCACAGGCCGGTGGAAAGAATCCGGCTGGTATTCCGGATGCAATTGCACAGGCGAAGACGGCACTGGAAAACATGTTAAAATAATCTATAACTGATAACACTTAAAAGAATATAATAAAAATGCAAAAAACAGGTAAAAAAGCGCAATAAAAATGCAATTTTACCTGTTTTTTGCAAATATTTATAGTATAATTACAGTTAATCCACTGTGAAATTTGTGTATATACAACAAAAGGTGGAAACGACATGAAGAAAGGGAGAGACTTTATGAAGAGAAAGAGGTTATTGTCGGCCGTGCTGGCAGGAATCTTTGCCGTGTCTATGCTGGGCGGTTGCGCATCGGCGGTGCCTCAGGGTGCAACGGAGACCACGCAGGGCGGTGCACAGGAGACGGACAGGACGAGCGGAACGGTAAAACTGAGAGTGTGGGCAGAGGAATCAACGTATGATGCGTTGAATAAGATGATCGACAGTTTCAAAGAAGAGTATAAGGGTCAGGCAACTTTTGATATCACCCTGGAACAGAATGCGGATTCCGATACGCGTGACAATGTGCTTGGAGATGTGCATAACGCAGCTGATGTGTTTATCCTTGCAGATGATCAGGTGGCTTCTATGGTGGCCGGTGGTGCATTGTATCCGGTTCCGAATGCGGATGAAGTGAAAAAAGCAAATGTGGAGGGCGCAATAGACGCTGCCACAGTCAATGATACGCTTTATGCATATCCCATGACTGCGGACAATGGGTATTTTCTGTACTATAACAAAAAGTACCTGAGCGATTCAGATGTCAAAACCCTTGACGGCATTTTAAAAGTAGCAGAAAAAAATCATAAGAAGTTTATGATGGACTGGTCTTCCGGCTGGTATCTGTATTCGTTTTTCGGAAATACAGGACTGGATTTCGGTATCAATGATGACAATGTGACAAACCACTGTGAATGGAATTCCACCGAAGGGGATATCAAAGGCGTGGATATTGCGCAGGCGATGCTTGATATCAGTTCCAGCAGTGGATTTGAAAATGCGGTGAATGAAGATTTTATTAAAGGTGCAAAAAAAGGCAGTGTAATTGCAGGGGTAAGCGGTGTATGGAGTGAGACCGAACTGAAAAAGATCTGGGGAGATGATCTTGGCGCAGCCAAGCTTCCGACCTATACCGTGGCAGGAAAACAGGTACAGATGGCTTCCTTTACCGGCTATAAGCTGATGGGAGTCAGTGCTTATTCGGCAAATCCACAGTGGGCAGCAAAACTGGCAGACTGGTTGACCAATGAGCAGAACCAGACCATCCGGTTTGAGATGAACGGACAGGGACCTTCCAATACAAAGGCAGCGGATTCGGATGCGGTTAAGGCTTCTCCATCCATTCAGGCAGTGATTGCACAGTCGGAATTCGGAAAACTGCAGCGTGTCGGAAACAGTTACTGGGATGCAAGCATGGAATTCGGGAATACGATGGCAGCAGGAAATCCAAACCACATAAAGTTACAGAAACTGATGGATAATCTGGTCGATGGTATTACAAAATCAGTAGCAGGCTAAGAGGTGGGAGCATATGAATCAGAAAAAGAAATTAAGTACCAAACTTATCATTTTAATTCCGGTATTTATACTTGGAATATTCAGTATCATCTCGAATGTGATGTCTGTTTCAAATATCAGGAACGTTAACCGGAGTGCCGTACAGATTTCGGAAGTATCTTTAAAGAATGTTTCGGGTCTGGCAGAAATCCAGAAACAGACGCAGGACATCCATAATCTGGGACTGTCCCATATCATAGCGGTGGATCTGGATTCCATGATCAAGCTGGTGGAAAAAATCCGCAGTCAGGAAGATGCATTGGAGAAAGATCTGGAAAGTTACAAGACATACGTGACACCGGATACCAAAAAAGAATACAATGACATCCAAAAAAATTACGAAGAATTAAAGTATGAATGTGCCAATGTTATGGCATTTTCCGCAGCAGGGAAAAATGAAGATGCCTATGAACTTGCGAATGGAAAAATCAGCAAGTGTGCAGATGCCATTGAGTCGGATATCGAAAGTATCAAGAAAATTGTAAATCAGGATGCAGATGCACAGAGACAGAAACTGACATCTGCATACCATAGTTCAATCGTAACAAGCGTAGTGACGATTCTGATTAGTATTGCAGCACTTTTTTCAGCAATGGTGGCAGTGCTTCGGTGGGTAATCTATCCGCTTACAAATACGAACAGGGAAATAAATGAGATTATTTCTGGAATTGATAACCGGCAGGGTGACCTGACCCGCAGGGTTACCATTACCAACAACAAAGAAGTGGCATCTGTCGGTGGAGGCATCAATTCTTTTATGGCAAAGCTGCAGGAAATTTTCCGGATGATCAGCAGCAATTCCAGGGAACTTGAGGGCGTTGTAAATGAAGTGCGTGAGAGTGTACAGACTTCCAATGGAAGTGTGTCCGATCTGTCCGCACTGACGGAAGAACTTTCTGCAACGATGCAGGATATTTCCGACAATGCTTCACGGATTAATGAAAATACCGAATCGGTTGCCGGTGAAGTCAAGTCAATTGCAGAAAAAACGATTGAAATTAATCAGTATACAAAAGAAATGAAAGAGCATGCAGAGGCAATGGAACATGCTGCACGTGAAAATATGGATACAACGGGTGCGAAAGTAAATGACATTGTTTCCGTGCTGAGTCAGGCAATTGAGGACAGCAACAGTGTCAATCAGGTAGACAATCTGACAAACGACATCTTAAATATTGCAAGCCAGACAAACCTGCTTGCATTAAACGCATCCATTGAGGCTGCCCGTGCCGGGGATGCAGGAAAAGGATTTGCAGTGGTTGCTTCCGAAATCAGTCAGCTGGCAGCCGCAAGTCAGGAAGCGGCTAACAATATCCAGAGCATCAATGCCATTGTTATAACTGCAGTACATAATCTTGCAGACAATGCAAACGGACTGGTAGAGTACATGAATGAAAAAATCCTGCCGGAATTCCAGAAGTTTGTGGAATCCGGTGGGGCATATCATGACAAGGCAACATTTATCGAAGGTGTCATGGCAGATTTTGAGGCAAAGACGGATTCTTTACAGAATTCCATGGATGAGATTGCAAATTCCGTAAATACGATTTCCCATGCGATCGAGGAAGGCGTCAGTGGAGTCGTTTCGGCAGCGGACAGCACACAGGTTCTTGTATCCGATATGGATAAAATTTCCAAGAAGATGGATGAGAACTTTGCGATTGCGGAGGGATTGAAGAAAGAAACTTCCGTGTTTACAAAGCTTTAAGCATGTGGAAGAAAAAACTATGCAAATTTCGGAAAAACTATTGACAAATCAGGATATTTTGTTAAAATAATCAATAGTGCAATTAAGATTACCTTACAGTTGATGCACAATATCGCAACTGGAGGGAGGTTAGGAAAGAATGTCTAGTGTAATCGTAAAAGAGAATGAGACTTTAGATAGCGCATTACGTCGTTTCAAGAGAAACTGTGCGAAGGCTGGTATCCAGCAGGAGATTCGTAAGAGAGAGCATTACGAGAAGCCAAGCGTAAAGCGTAAGAAGAAATCTGAAGCTGCTAGAAAAAGAAAATACAACTAATGTATTTAACCCCGCGGGATAACTCGCGGGGTGCTTTTTTGCAAAAATGATCAGGATGAGGTGAACCATGAATCAAAATCTGAAAAAAATGATAAGCTATTACAAACCCTACCGGGCAGTTTTTGCGGCAGACATGTTATTTGCGACACTTTCTGCGGCAGTGGCACTGACCATTCCACTGGTTGTGCGGTATGTGACATCGACTCTGATTTATCAGCAGCCCCAGATGATGTTGCGGAAACTTTTTTTGATTGGCATCGGATTGTTTGTGCTTCTGGCATTGGACTGTTACAGCCGGTTTTTTATCGGAAATTATGGACATGTGATGGGGGCAAAAATGGAATATGACATGCGGGCCGAATTGTTTGGGCATCTGCAGAAGCTGTCTTTTTCTTTTTATGATGATGCAAAAGTCGGACAGCTGATGAGCCGTGTGACGGCAGATTTATTTGATATTACAGAACTGCTGCACCATGGCCCGGAGAATATTATCCTGTCGGTATTAAAGATAGTGGGAGCGTTTGTGATCCTGCTCAACATTAATGGATGGCTTGCGCTTGCCGCGTTTGCGGTGCTTCCGGTTATGTTTGTATTTGCATTTGCGTTAAATAAGCGGATGCGCCGGGCCTTTCAGCAGAACCGCATTAAAATTGCCGAGATTAATGAACAGATCGAGGATAATCTGTCAGGTATCCGTGTGGTGAAATCGTTTGCCAATGAGGCAATTGAAAACGAAAAATTTCGTCATGGGAATGACGGATTTCTTGCAGCAAAGAAGAACAGTTATCATTACATGGGCAGTTTTCAGGCCGGGGTTGGCGTTTTTACAACACTGATTCAGGTAAATGTCATCCTTGCCGGAGGGGTTCTTATTGCAAAGGGAATGGTCACGGTCAATGATCTGGTTACGTTTTTGCTGTATATTGGGGTATTTACGGATCCAATCCGGACACTGGTGGACTTTACCGAGCAGTTTCAGAATGGCTATACGGGATTTGAACGGTTTCAGGAAATTATGAATATTGAACCGGAAATCCAGGATGCAAACGATGCTGTAGCACTGACCGATGTGAAAGGAACCATTGATTTTGAAAATGTTTCTTTTCAGTACAAAGATAATCAGGAGAAGGTGCTTAACCGGATCAATCTGCATGTGCCTGCAGGAGCATATATGGCACTGGTGGGATCATCCGGTGCCGGAAAGACAACGCTTTGTTCCCTGATTCCGAGATTCTATGATGTGACCGGAGGATGTATCCGCGTGGATGGGAAAGATGTCCGTAAGGTGACGTTAAAGAGCCTGCGTGACCATATCGGAATGGTGCAGCAGGATGTATACCTGTTTTCGGGAACAATTTTTGAAAATATACGGTATGGAAAGCCGGATGCGACAAGGGAAGAAGTGATTGCTGCTGCAAAAAATGCCAATGCCCACGAATTTATCATGGCATTTCCCGATGGATATGATACAGATATCGGACAGCGTGGAATCAAGCTCTCCGGAGGGCAGAAGCAGCGGCTTTCCATAGCCCGTGTTTTTTTGAAAAATCCACCGGTTCTGATTTTTGATGAGGCAACTTCCGCGCTGGATAACGAGAGCGAGAGGGTCGTACAGGAATCATTGGAGAAACTGGCAAAGAACCGTACGACATTTGTGATCGCCCACCGTCTGACAACGATCCAGAATGCACAAAAAATTCTGGTTCTGACAGAAGATGGGATTGTGGAATCCGGTTCCCATGAAGAACTGCTGGCACGGGGCGGTGTGTATGAAAAACTTTATCATATGCATTATTAGACCGGCTGTGTCACAACTTGCATTATTATAAAAAAACGAGTAAAATAGAATAGATTTTGAAAAAACAAAAAGGAGTGGATTATCATGACCAAAATAGATATTATCTCCGGATTCTTAGGAGCCGGAAAAACAACTTTTATCAAAAAGATGATTGATGAGGCATTTACCGGGGAAAAGATTGTCCTTATCGAGAATGAATTTGGCGAGGTCGGCATTGACGGTGGTTTTTTAAAGGATGCTGGAATCCAGATTACAGAGATGAATTCCGGATGCATCTGCTGTTCTTTAGTTGGTGATTTCGGAAAGAACTTAAATGAAGTCATCACCAAGTATCATCCGGATCGTATTTTGATTGAGCCATCTGGAGTCGGTAAGCTTTCCGATGTTATGAAGTCCGTGATTGATATTGAAAAAGAGCAGGATGTAAAATTAAACGCACTGGTAACGGTTGTAAACGCGCTTAAGGCGAGCAAGCAGATGAAGGCGTTCGGTGAGTTTTTCAACAACCAGATCGAGTATGCGACAACTGTCATTTTAAGCCGCAGCCAGAATGCAACACCGGAACAGCTGGAGTTTTGTGTCAATAAAATTCAGGAATTGAATCCAAAGGCTGCCATTATTACAACAGACTGGGCAAAATTATCCGGAGAACAGATCCTTAAGGTAATGGAAGGACAGGATAATCTGGAGATGAAGGCTCTTGCCGAGGCACATCATGCAAAGGAAGAGGCAGAACATGAGCATGAGCACCATCATCATGACCATGACCACGAAGACCATGAGCATCACCATGACCACGAAGACCATGACCATGAGCATGATGAAAACTGTACCTGTGGCTGCCATGACCATGAGCACCATCACCATCATCATGCAGATGATGTATTTACCAGCTGGGGCAAGGAGACACCGCACAAATTCGAGCGTGCAAAACTTGAGGAAGTACTTAAGAAGTTTGTCGATTCTGACAATATCCTCCGCTCCAAAGGTATGGTGGAGAGTACCGATGGTACCTGGATGTACTTTGATATGGTTCCGGGCGAGTATGAGATCCGTGAGGGTGAGCCGGATTACACCGGACGTATCGTGGTAATCGGAACGGAGATTCATGAGGATGAATTACTGAAGACATTTGGTCTTTAAAATGCTGTAAACCCCAAGAAAAATGTAAGGAGAGCAATTATGGCACAGGATATTCCGGTATATTTATTTACAGGATTTATGGACAGCGGAAAAACAACTCTCGTAGAAGAAACGCTGTTTGAGAATAACTTCGGTGATGGTTCGAAAGGAATTATCATCATGTGCGAAGACGGCGAGAAAGAATATGACGAAGCAAAACTGGCAACCATCAACTTCAAGCTGGTAACGGTCGAAGAGGAAGAGGATTTTACGCCTGCAAAACTGCAGGAAATCCAGGACACCTATCAGCCGGAACAAATTTTTATCGAGTACAACGGCACCTGGGGGATGGACAAGCTGCTTGAGGCAAAAATGCCGGAGGGCTGGGTGATTGTACAGTCACTGGCAACCGTAGATTCCACGACGTATGATCTGTATATGAATAATATGCGTGCAATGATGCAGGAACAGGTTTTTTCCAGTGATGTGGTTATTTTTAACCGTACAGATGATGATACCGATCGCGGACATCTGCGCCGTACCATTAAGAACATCAACCGGAAAGCACAGATTGTCTATGAGCGCAAGGACGGAACGATTGATGAGCGTCCGGAGGAATTACCGTTTGATATCAATCAGGATGTGATTGAGCTGACCGATGCGGATTATGCTATCTGGTACATGGATGCCATGGAAAATTACAAGAAATACGATCGTAAGAAAGTAAAATTCCTGGCTCTGGTATATAATCCGGATAAACTCAAGAAAGGCGTGTTTGTTCCGGGACGGTTTGCGATGACCTGCTGCATTGAGGATGTGACATTTATCGGTTTCAAATGTAAATATGACAGGGAAGAGGAACTTCCGCACAAGTCATGGATTACAATTACGGCAGAGATTCGTGTCGAATTTGCACGGGAATATAAGGGAAAAGGACCGGTTCTTTACCCGATTTCCATCGAAAAAGCCCAGAAACCGGAAGATGAGCTTGTATATTTTTCGTAAAAAAGTCGTTGCGAAAAGTGAAGAAGTCATATACAATAAAGAGGTGTGCTATACACCTCTTTTTGTATTCAGCAGAAAAAGAGAACAGGGATTAGATTAAATTTATTACATACAGGAGGCAGTTTATGTACCCGATTGTTCGAAAAGAAACATTGGCAGATAACATTATCCTGATGGACATCAAGGCACCGCGTGTGGCCAATGAGTGTCTGCCGGGACAGTTTATCATTGCAAAGACAGATGAAGTAGGAGAGCGTATTCCGCTTACGATCTGTGACTATGACAGAGAGAAGGAGACTGTCACCATCGTGGTACAGACGATTGGCGCAGGAACCGAGCGTATGATGGCCTTAAATGAGGGCGATGCTCTCGAAGATTTCGTTGGACCTTTGGGATGTCCGTCCGAACTCTGTGAGGAGGAGAACCTTGAGGAGACCAGGAAAAAGAAAATTGTATTTATCGCAGGAGGTCTGGGAACCGCACCGGTATACCCACAGGTAAAATGGCTGCATGAGCACGGAATTGATGCAGACGTGATCATGGGTTCCCGTACCAAGGATCTGCTTTTTTATATGGATGAGATGAAGGCAGTAGCCGGAAATGTATATGTATGTACGGATGACGGTACTTATGGATTTCACGGAAATGGCTGTCAGCAGTTACAGGCATTGATCGATGAGGGAAAACATTATGATGTATGTGTCGCAATCGGACCGATGATCATGATGAAATTCGTTACAATCCTTACCAAGAAGCTTGAGATTCCTACCGTTGTATCCATGAACCCGATCATGGTAGATGGAACCGGTATGTGTGGAGCATGCCGTCTGATGGTTGGCGGAGAAGTAAAATTCGCATGTGTTGACGGACCGGAGTTCGACGGACATCTCGTTGACTTTGATCAGGCAATGAAGCGTCAGCAGCAGTATAAGACAGAAGAAGGCAGAGCAAAGCTCGCATATGAAGAGGGCGCTACCCATCACGGTGGATGCGGCCATTGCGGAGGTGACAAGTAATGGAAGGATTAGTCAGAGTACCGGTTCGTGAGCAGGAACCAAAGGTTCGTGCTACGAATTTTGAGGAAGTATGTTATGGATACAACGAGGAAGAGGCAGTTGCAGAGGCTTCCCGTTGCTTAAATTGTAAAAATGCACAGTGTATGAAGGGATGTCCGGTTTCTATCAATATTCCGGCATTTATCGCACAGGTCAAGGAGCGCAATTTTGAGGAGGCTTATCATATTATCTCCGAGTCTTCCGCACTTCCGGCTGTCTGTGGACGTGTCTGCCCACAGGAGAGCCAGTGTGAAGGTAAATGTATCCGCGGTTTCAAGGGTGATCCGGTTGCCATCGGTAAATTAGAGCGTTTCGTTGCAGACTGGGCACGCGAGCACGGGATCAAGCCAAAGAAAGCAGAGAAGTTAAACGGACACAAAGTAGCAGTGATCGGTTCCGGCCCTGCAGGTCTGACCTGTGCCGGAGATCTGGCAAAGCTTGGCTACGATGTGACCATTTTTGAAGCACTGCATCGTGCCGGTGGTGTGTTAAGCTACGGTATTCCGGAGTTCCGTCTTCCAAAGGACAAGGTTGTAGCAGCCGAGGTAGAAAACGTAAAAGCACTCGGTGTGGATATCGAGACCAACGTTGTCATCGGTAAATCCGTAAAGATCGATGAGCTGATGGAAAAGGAAGGCTTTGAGGCTGTATTTATCGGTTCCGGAGCAGGACTTCCACGTTTCATGGGAATCCCTGGTGAGCAGGCAAACGGAGTATTCTCTGCAAACGAATTCCTGACAAGAAACAACCTCATGAAAGCATTTGAGGAAGGATATGAAACCCCGATTTCCCATGGAAAGAAAGTTGTCGTTGTCGGTGGTGGTAATGTAGCCATGGATGCTGCAAGAACCGCACTCCGTCTCGGCGCAGAGGTACATATTGTATACCGTCGTGGTGAGGAAGAACTTCCGGCACGTAAGGAAGAAGTACATCACGCAAAAGAAGAGGGAATCATTTTTGATCTGTTGCAGAATCCGACGGAAATTCTTGTCGATGAGAATGGCTGGGTAAAGGGTGTGCGCATCATCAAGATGGAACTCGGTGAGCCGGATGCGTCCGGAAGAAGAAGTCCGGTGGAGATTCCTGGTTCTGAGTATGAGATGGATTGTGATACCGTGATCATGTCACTCGGTACCTCTCCAAACCCACTCATTTCTTCCACAACCAAGGGGCTTGAGACAAACCGCCGCAAGTGTATCGTTGCAACCGAAGATACCGGTGCAACAAGCAAAGACGGTGTTTATGCAGGTGGAGATGCCGTAACAGGTGCCGCTACCGTTATCCTTGCAATGGGAGCAGGTAAGGCAGCTGCAAAGGGTATTGATGAGTACCTTTCCGGAAAGAACAATTAGACAATAACGGATAGAACTGATAAAAGTGGAGACGGCTGCCGCGTAATGTGGCAGCTGTTTTTGTATGAAGAAAAATGTCAGATACGAAGAAGCGTTTGACTTTTTCCTCTATGATGTATACAATAATCTGTAGTAAAAAAAGAGGAGAACCCTAGGATGAAGACATTAATAGATCTGATCACCGAGCAGGTGACAAATGCATTTACCGGTCAGGGATATGATGCAAAATACGGGAAAGTTACACTTTCCAATCGTCCGGACCTGTGTGAATACCAGTGTAACGGAGCAATGGCTGCAGCAAAGGAGTACAAGTGTGCACCATTCATGATTTCGGATAAGATTGCGCAGGCGCTGGCAGAAAACGAACTGTTTGAGAGCGTAGAGTCTGTAAAACCGGGATTTATCAATATGAAAGTAAGTCCTGCCTATCTGGCGAAATATGTCAGCGATATGAAAGCAGATGAGGGAAGATTTGGCTGTGACAAAGCGGCACATCCGAAGACCATTATTGTAGATTACGGCGGGGCCAATGTAGCAAAACCACTGCATGTCGGACATCTGCGTTCTGCTGTCATTGGAGAGAGTATCAAGCGGATCGGCAAATTTATGGGACATCACATGATCGGTGATGTGCATCTGGGAGACTGGGGCCTGCAGATGGGACTGATTATTGTAGAATTAAAAGAGCGTAAGCCGGATCTGGTATACTATGATGAAAGCTATACCGGAGAATATCCGAAAGAGGCGCCGTTTACCATTTCCGAACTGGAGGAGATCTATCCGACTGCCAGCAAAAAGAGTAAGGAAGACGAAGCGTTCCGTGAGGCTGCCATGGAGGCAACCAGCCAGCTGCAGGCCGGCAGACGGGGATACCGTGCACTTCTTGCACACATTCTGGATGTTTCCGTGACAGATTTAAAGAAGAACTATGATAATCTGAATGTCTCCTTTGAGCTCTGGAAGGGAGAGTCGGATGCACAGCCGTATATTCCGGATATGGTACAGATGATGAAGGACAAGGGCTTTGCCTACATGAGCGAAGGGGCTCTGGTTGTGGATGTCAAAGAGGATACGGATACAAAAGAGATTCCGCCATGTATCATCTTAAAGTCAGACGGAGCTTCGTTATACAGTACGACAGATCTTGCTACGATTGTGATGCGTATGCAGGATTACAACCCGGATGCCATTATTTACCTGACGGATCAGCGTCAGAGCATGCATTTCGTACAGGTATTCCGCTGTGCAAGAAAGACCGGACTCGTCGGACCGGATGTGGAACTGACCCATATCGGATTCGGTACCATGAACGGAAAAGACGGCAAACCGTTTAAGACAAGAGATGGCGGTGTTATGCGTCTTGAGTATCTTCTGAAAGAAATTGATGATGAGATGCTTGCAAAAATAAAAGAAAACCAGAAAGAAAAGGAAAATCTTGATATTGATCCAAAAGAAGCAGAGGAAACTGCAAAAACGGTTGCCCTTGCTGCAATCAAGTATGGAGATCTTTCAAATCAGGCATCTAAAGATTATATCTTTGATATTGAGCGGTTTACTTCTTTTGAAGGAAATACAGGTCCATATATTTTATA
>ENA-OOXC01001472-OOXC01001472.1-human-gut-metagenome-genome-assembly--contig:-NODE-1472-length-13864-cov-4.253458_pt1 | contig 13864 bp, 10 predicted proteins | sample MGYA00241578_ERZ501325 | MGnify/ENA primary metagenome ERZ501325 (study PRJEB25962, sample SAMEA2042737) | human gut metagenome | biome: human gut; feature: human-associated habitat; material: faeces...
CACACCGGGCGAGAACCTCGCAAAGCAAATTATTGAACAGTACAATCCCAAAAGCGTAGCCGATATCTCGGATGACACCGACAAGCTCGAAGACTTCAACAACAAGATCAAGGTCGCTAAACGAATCGGCTACGGTTACCTTGATTCGCTATCTTTCTATTCCTTCTGTCCGTTCACCATTCCACAAAAAATCTTGATGAGGGATTATTAATTAATTCGGAAAATGATAATAAAGCGGTTTCGGTTGAATGGGACGGAAAGAACATAGTATTGTAAAATTAAATATGATTTTGGCTTTTGACAATAAAACCTAAAAGGGTATATCGGATATGTATTGTATGAGTGACGATTATTTGGTGCAGGAACTTATTGATGAACAAAAATCAAATAAAATAAATCAATAAGTAATTGTAAAATGTATAAATATGTGTTATAATCGATAGCACAATAATGAGTTTAAAGCAAAATTAATATATTTGATAAAGTTAATATGTGTTTTACGGAAAGGAAGATTCTTGTGAAATATCATAAGCTGTTGGAAAATGCCAAGAAGCCGAAGGGCTTTTGGGGCAAAAAAATGATTAGTTCCATGAATGAAGGACATTACGAGCTTACCGGTTGGGCGCTTGATCATATAAATTTTGAAAGACATTATCGTGTGCTTGATGTTGGCTGTGGCGGCGGTCTTACCGTGTCGAGAATAGCAGAGAGAATCGGTAATGGCAAGGTTTACGGAATAGATTATTCTGCGCTTTGTATCAAACATTCAAAGGCACAGAACAGAAAAAACATTCTCTGTAATAAGGTTAAAATCGTACTTGCCTCGGTTTCGTCTTTGCCGTTTGAGGATTGCAGCTTTGATGTTGTAATTGCGGTAGAAACCTATTACTTCTGGCCGGACAAACTTAATGATTTAAAAGAAATTTATAGAGTGTTAAAGCAAAACGGCAGGATTATGCTTGTATTTGAAATGCTGAAAACTCCCGAAGAACCTGATAAATGGAAGGCTGTAGAGGACAAGGTAGGCATAAAAACAGTGACAGAGGAGGAGATACGGGAAATGCTTGCAAAGGCAGGCTTTGAAGACATTGAAACCCATAAAAAGGACGGCACTACATGGCTTTGTGCCATCGGTGTCAAAAAATAAATAAAAGCAGGTGAATATATGAAGGCTTTAATTACAGGAGCAAGTTCGGGGATTGGTAAGGAAATTGCGAGAATCTTGGCTGCAATGGGGTATGATTTGATAGTTGCGTCAAGAAACTATGATAAGCTGACAGAGCTTAAGGCTGAACTTAAAAATGTAAATGTCAGAGTAATCACCATTGATTTGTCACGGGAACAAGACGCTATTGATTTGTATGAGCATTTAAAAGACGAGGATATAGATTTTCTCGTCAATAATGCAGGCTTTGGCGCATATGGCAGATTTTTGGATGTACCGCTGAAAAAAGAGCTTGATTTAATTCACACAAATATAAGTGCAGTGCATATTCTGACAAAATGCTTTTTGCGGGATATGGTTAAGAAAAATAAAGGCTACATTCTTAATGTAGGCTCGTCAGCGGGCTTTTTGGCGGGTCCGACTTTTTCAAGTTATTATGCATCAAAAAATTATGTTGTAAGGCTTACAGAGGCTGTTCACGAAGAACTGAGGCGACAGGGCAGTAATGTTAAAATTTCCGTGCTTTGTCCCGGTCCTGTGAATACTAATTTTAATAATGTTGCGGATGTAAAGTTTTGCCTTAACGGACTTTCGCCGGATTTTGTAGCTAAGTATGCGATTGAGAAAACTATGAAAGGCAAAATGGTTATTATTCCCGGCTTTACAATGAAAGTAGCAAAAGTTGCTCAACGGTTTGTGAGTGAAAATATGCTTACACGCATTTCCTACAATGTGCAGAGCAAAAAAGAGGGACAAAGGTCAGATACCGAACAAAAAAATTTTAATAAAGCAGAACACGCTTAAAAAGGAGCGGAGAAAATATGAAAAGATTTGTATTATTAATGTTTACGGTTCTTTTCATAATTTTCTCCGCTGTTTCTGTTTTTGCCGCCGATACAAACGGCGTAACTTTTAAAACAGAAGATATAAATTGTGATAAAGGCAGAATTTTTAAGGTTGATGTAAAAGCAAAATCGTCCGAAAAAATTTCTGCCGTATTATTAAAATTTACTTATGACAGAAATATAATAGAATACCGTTCAATCAGCACCGATTCGGACAGCCTGGCTTATGCTTATGATAACGGAAGTACATTAAATGTATCTTACCTTTGCAAAGACGGCAAAAATATTGATAATGACACGGTAATACTTACTTTAGAATTTAAGGCAACAGCCGAAGGTCAGAGTAATTTGCAATATACAGCCTATGACTGTGTTAATTCTTCGGCAGAAAGCGTTGAAATTTCACAATGTTCAAGCGGTAAGGTAAGTGTTACAAAACAAGGCAGTGAAAAATCAAATGATAATGAAAAATCGGATACAACGGAATATAAATCCGAAAGCAATGAAAGTACAGGAAATTCAGAAAAAAGCAGTATTGACGAACTCGGTTCATTAAACGGCAAATTTTCAGATAACACTGTATTTATGCTTATAGTTGGAGTTATTTGCGGACTTGCTGTCGGTGTTTTGTGTTTTGTGCTGTATTTATCTGTGATAAAGCGGAAAAATAAGGCAAAAGAGGAAAAAGACAGGCATTAACTTGACATAACAACGATTATGCTATAAAATTTAATTTGAACTTAATATTTGTTATGGTTTATTCATTTAATTAATAGGGAAGACGGTGCAAGTCCGTCACAACCGCCATTACTGTAAACAGTTATAGCCTTGGCTCATGCCATTGGGAAACCGAGAAGGCGCCTTGGCTGCTTTAATGCAGACTGTAAGTCAGGAGACCTGCCATAACATAGTTTGAAAAACTTTCTTGGGCAGTGGGAGAATAGTTATTGGGTAAATTATTACCCTTTATATAGCTATGCCTCTTTTAAGGGGCTATTTTTTATTTAAGGAGAATGTTTATGAAAACAACAGCAAAATTTATTTCTGCTTCACTTGCTACTTTGCTTGTTTCTGCATCTGCAGTTACGGCATTTGCGGCAGAAACAAAGGACATTACAGTTTCACTCCGTATTGAGGGTGTGAATTCTTGTGTGCTTTATGACAATTATGAAATTCCACAGGGCAGCACGGCAGCTGACTTAATTCAGTATGCAGACAAGCTTTCTGATGATGTTACGGTAACAGGCGCCGAAAATAATTACATAACAGATGTAAACGGCGAAACAGCAGGCAAATTCGGCGGCTGGGACGGCTGGCAGTATATTGTAAATTCAGTTTCACCTAATGTTGGCGTAGGTGATTACACACTTAGCGACAATGATACAGTTGTTCTTTATTACGGTGATTTTCCTTGTCTTCTTCCGCAGATTGACACTTCGGCATTAAACAGTGACGGAAAAATCAGTTTTAATGCAGAGTCAACTACATATGACAGCGACTGGAATCCGACCGTAAGCACAGTTGCTATTGCAGATATGACAGTTACTTTTGACGGTCATACTTATACAACAGATGAAAACGGTACAATTTCACTTAGCAAGGCTGATTTTACATCAGGTGAGCACAGTGTTCAGGTTGAAAAGAAAAATTCAAACGGTGCTCCTGCCGTACTTCGTTATGCTGACGACTTTACAGTTAATATTGCAAGAGAAAACACAATTAATGTAAATCTCAGAATTGAAGGCCCGGAGGCTTGCTACCTTAACAACACATTTGAAATTGCAAAGGACAGCAATGTCGGTCAGCTTATCTCATATGCAGACGAAGTTTCTGATAATATCGAAGTAGTAGGTGCAGATGCAGGCTATATTTCAGAGGTAAACGGCATTGCAGCAGGTTCATTCGGCGGCTGGGACGGCTGGTATTATGCTGTAAACAGCGTAGTTCCTAATGTAGGAGTAAACGATTATACACTTAATAATAATGATACAGTAGTTCTTTATTACGGTGAGTATCCATGCTACCTCCCGATTGCAGATACTTCATTACTTACAACCGAAGGTAAAATTACTTTTACAGCAAAGGCTACTTTCGGTGACGCTGTTCTTCCTATCGACAATATGACAGTATATTTTGACGGAAAAGAATACACAACAGATTACAATGGCGTAGTTGTAATTGATAAGGATCAGCTTACATTCGGTTCTCACAGCTTACAGGTTGAAAAGTACGGTTACAGCGGTGCTCCTGCAGTTCTTCGTTACGCAGATGACTACACAGTATTTGTAGATACAAAGATTGTCAATGATGTAAACCTTGACGGTGAGGTTGATATTAACGATGTAACACTTATTCAGACAAGCCTTTGCGTCGATACTGTTCTTACAGATGAGCAGAAAAGAATTGCCGATATTGACAAAGACGGAAAAGTTGATGTAAATGATGTTACAGCACTTCAGACAATTCTTTCGGGTGAAACAGAATAATTCTAATAAGGAATGATAATTATGCTGAAAAAACTGACAGCTTTACTTATATGCGCAGTAATGTTATCTTTATCGGTAACGGTAAATGCGGCTGAAAACTACACAAAAGAAGATATTTCAAAAACTATAGACGGAATTATCTCGTATAAATCGGCAATTTTAAAGGCTGACGATACAGCTTCGTTTGTACAAAAACTTTCTGAAACCACGGATAATTCGGAAACACAGTGGTATATTATTTCTTTGTCAAAATACGGTACAGATGTAACTGCTGTACAAAGTTCTATGATAAAATCTGCCGAAAAGTTATATAAATCAAAAAGCAAAGCTACGGATTTTCAGCGTACCTCACTTGCACTTTATGCCTGCGGACTTAATCCTGAAAATATCAACGGCAAAAATTTGCTCAGTGACGGAGTTTATAACAGTGAAAATGTGAACAAGCAAGGTATAAATGCATATGTTTATGCCTTGCTGTCACTCGACTGTGCAAATGCAAAAGTTCCGAGTGAAGCAAAATATGACAGAGAATATTTTATTAAAAAAATTATAGGCTTACAGCTTTCGGACGGTGGTTTTACACTTATGGGAAAGTCTGCCGATACCGATGTTACCGCAATGTGCTTACAGGCACTTGCTCCTTATAAATCTGACAGTACGGTAAAAGAATCTATTGACAGAGCACTTAATGTTTTATCTAAAAAACAAAATGAAAAAGGCGGATATTCTTCTTTCGGCACAGTAAATTCCGAGAGTGTTTCCCAAGTTATTTCTGCGCTTGTTGCACTCGATATAGATGTGCAGTCGGATTCAAGATTTATTAAAAACGGCAACACTCTTGTTGACAATCTCATGACTTTCAAAAATTCGGACGGCGGTTTTTCTCATATTGAAAACGGAAAATCGAATAATATTGCGTGTTATCAGGCATTAAACTCACTTGTTGATTTATATAAATATGTGTCAAAGGGCAATACCGAGATTTTTGAATTTGACGATACAAAGAAAAATAATTCTAATAACGAAAATTCCCGACAGAACACTGAAAATTCAAACACAGACAGTTCTGAGGTTAATATAGACAGCAACAATAAAAATAATTCTGTAAATACAGGTGATATTACAGAAAAACATAATTCGCAAGTTGACGAAGGACAGCAGGAAACAACTGTAAAGCCCGAATCCAATAATGCGGAAAATTATGATGATCAGGTAATGGCTTTGGCGGATGACAATTACGAGCCTTTTACGCTTGCATCTACTCCGGATTCCGTAGCGGCGGCAAATTCGGATGACGACAATAATTTTATTTTCTATGTTTCTCTTATCGGACTTGTGGCAGTTGCGGCTGTGCTTTTAATTATAAGATTAACAGTGCTGAAAAAAGATGGTGAGCCGTTCAGATTATTCGGCAAAAGAAAAGGTGACAAATAATGAAATTAAAACTTTTATTACTTGTATTGATAATTACTGCCGTGCTATGCGGCTGTTCGGTTCAGACTCCCGATGACTACTATTCCTCTTCATCTCAAAAAGAGGGAATGGAGGTTACTTTTTCAATCAACTGCTCAACCATTTTAAATAATATGGATCAGCTTGAAAGCGGTCTTGAAAGCTATGTTCCGAGTGACGGCGTAATTCTCAAGCCTACAAAGATTACTCTTGACGAAAATGCTACCGCATATGATGCGCTTAGTGAAGCCTGCCGTCAGAATAAAATTCAATATGAATACGAGGGAACGGACGCAGATATTTATATTGAGGGTATTGCAAATCTTTATGAATTTTCTTGCGGTCAGCTTTCGGGTTGGGAATACTGCGTAAATGATGTTTTTCCGTCGGTAGGCTGCAATTCTTATGATTTACATGACGGAGATACAATTAAATTCTTATATACCTGCGATTTGGGCGCAGATATCGGAAACGAATTTACAGGAGAAGAATAATGCTAAGATTTAATTCCTTTAATCCGCTGGCACAGCTTATATATTTTGTATCTGTGCTGTTGGTATCAATGTTTACATGGAATTATATAATTTTACTGCTGTCGCTTTTCGGAGCGGCGGCTTATTCTGTATTACAAAAGGGTTTTAAATTATTTTTAAAATCCTTTTTTGGTTATGTGCTGATTTTTTTACTTGTAACAATAACCAATCCGCTTTTCTCACACAAGGGAGTAACACCGCTTATATTTATAAATGATATTCCTATTACGCTTGAGGCTATAGTTTACGGTGCGGTGCTCGGACTGATGCTTTTGAGCGTAATACTTTGGTTTTCGGTATTCAACAGTGTGTTTGATTCCGAAAAACTTATATATATTTTCGGAAGATTTTTACCAAGACTTGCATTATTGTTTTCGATGGTACTTCATTTTGTGCCTAAATTTATTCTTGTGTTTAAGCGCACATTGGCGGCTCAATCCGATTTTTGCGGTAAAAATAAATTTAAACAATACATAGGTGCATTTTCTGCTTCGGTTTCCGTAATGCTTGAGGGTTCGGTTCAAACTGCCGATTCAATGAGCGCAAGAGGATACGGAGTTAAAAAGCGCAGTTTTTACTGCCGCTTTCCTTTTACAAAAGCAGATACGGTTTTTACTGTACTTTCTCTGGGAATGTTGACTACAGTGCTGTTTGCTTTAGCGACAGGTCAACTTGATTTTCTTATATATCCGCATATCGAGATGTGTGATATTACAATATTATCCGTAATCGGAATGTCGGCTTTCGGTGTACTGTCATTTATGCCGTTTATCATTGAGTTAAAGGAGGAGCTTGTATGGAAATTTTCTCTGTCAAAAATTTAAGTTTTACTTATCCGCAGATGCAGGAAAAGGCTTTGGATAATGTGAATTTCACTGTGAAAAGGGGAGAGTTTTGTGTTATCTGCGGTCAGTCCGGCTGCGGAAAAACTACACTGCTAAGACTTTTAAAGCCGCAGGCAGCTCCTCACGGCACAAAAACGGGAGAAATATTTTTCTGTTCCGAAAATATTGAAAAATGCAGTGAAGAAGATACGGCTTTTAAAATTGGCTATGTTTCGCAAAATCCCGAAAATCAAACAGTAACCGATACCGTACTCCATGAACTTGCCTTTACGCTTGAGAATATGGGAATGTCGAGTGAAGAAATAAATATTAAAATAAGTGAAACGGCTACTTACTTTGGACTTTCAAAAATAATAGAACAAAAGACAAACTCACTTTCTGGCGGTCAGATGCAAATTCTTAATCTTGCGGCGGCATCTGTTGCCGAGCCTGATGTATTAATTCTTGACGAACCCGCAAGTCAGCTTGACCCTGTATCGGCAGAAAACTTTTTTACAATTCTTGACAAACTTAATAAAGACTTGGGTATCACTGTAATTATTACCGAACACAGACTTGAAAAACTGTTTCCCGTTGCAGACAGAATTATTGTTATGGAGCAAGGAAAAATAATTACCGATACCGCACCTAAAGATACTTGCAACGCTCTTAGCAAAATTTCAAAAAATCATCCTATGATGCTCGCTTTGCCCGTGCCTGCACGGCTTTATTCCGTAACGGATTGTAAATCGCAATGCCCCGTTACGGTCAAAGAAGGCAGAGAACTTTTTGCAAAATATAGCAAAAATAATTCTTTTACAGAACATACATTGCAGAATAATACTTCCGACGATGAAATATTATCGGTTAAAAATGTATATTTCAGATATGATAAAAAGTCTGATGATGTGCTCCTCGGTCTTAATTTATCGGTAAACAGAGGAGAGATTTTTTCGGTTGTCGGTGCAAACGGCAGCGGAAAATCAACTTTGCTTTCCGTAATAGGAGCAAGGCTTAAGCCGTACAGAGGCAAGGTAAAACTAAATGAAAAAACAGCTACTATGCCTCAAAATCCACAATTGTTATTTGTTAAAGACAGCTTGCTTGAAGACTTTAAAAGCGTGAGCGGAGATTTGGAAAAAATAAATAAATTGTCAGAAAAGTTTAATGTACACCATCTTTTAAATCACCATCCGTATGATCTTAGCGGAGGTGAAATTCAGCGTGCAGGTTTTGTAAAACTTTTACTTCTCGAACCGAAAATATTATTGCTTGACGAACCGACAAAGGGTTGTGACAGTTTTTCAAAAGCAGAACTTGCAAAAACTTTAAAAGAACTTTCCGACAACCAAATTACAATATTACTTGTTACACATGACCTTGATTTTTCGGCTGAAGTTTCCACCGTATGCGCAATGCTTTTTAACGGTACTCTTTCAAAAAGACTTGAACCGCACGAATTTTATTGCGGAAAACGATTTTATACGACTTCTGCAAATAAAATTTCACGAGGTATAAAAGACGGCATTATAACAACGGAAGAGTTGATTTCCGCTGTTAAGGAGGAGTAAAATGACTGCTAAAAAGATAATAAAATACTTATGTGTTTTTGTGGTTGCGCCGCTTATTGTACTTTGCGGAGTGTTTTTCTTCGGCGACCGCAAATATGCCTTTATATCGCTTGCTTTGTCGGTGGTTGCCTGTATTCCGTTTTTTATTTCTTTTGAAAAAGGTAAAAACGATGCACGCAGAATTGTTATAATAGCTGTTATGACGGCATTGTCGGTAGCGGGCAGGTTTGTATTTGCTCCCATTCCGTTTTTTAAGCCCGTTACTGCAATTGTAATTATTACCGCTATTTATCTTGGCAGTGAAGCAGGTTTTATTACAGGATCTTTTTCTGCTGTGGTTTCAAATTTCTATTTTGGACAAGGACCATGGACTCCGTTTCAAATGCTTGCGTGGGGACTTATCGGATTTTTGGCGGGCTTGCTTGCTAAAAAACTTGTTGAGAGTAAGGTGTTGCTTATTATTTACGGCGCTCTATCGGGCATAGCATTTTCTTTTATAATGGATGTATGGACAACTCTCTGGGCTGACGGCACATTTAATATAGCAAGATTTGTGGCAAGCATTACAACCGCAGCACCGTTTACCGTTGTTTATATGGTTTCAAATGTAATATTCCTGTTGCTGCTTACAAAACCAATCGGAAGTAAATTGCAGCGATTAAAAACTAAATACGGAATTTTTTAGGACAAGGGGAAGTTTAGCTTTCCCTTTTTATTTTGCCGTGTATTATTTGCCTGTCTTCTGCATATAATCATTTGCATGGAGGTAATATATGGCAATGTTAAAAAAACACAAAAAAATGTTGTTGTCAGCATTGCAGAGAGTTTTCTGCTTTATATTGGCAGCAACAATTTTGGGTGCGGTGGGTGTTCCCTCGGCCGTACTTGCACTTGACGGTGCAAATCCGACAGTAGAAATTGTCGGATTTATGAGGGGCGACAGTAAAGACCTTCGTTCAAGTGAGCTTTTAATGGCAAAAGTAAGCAATTACGACGGTAATCCTCAAGAGCTGACTTACGAATGGAAAAATAAGCTTGGCACTTATCTGTATGTATTTGACAAGCACGATATGGCTGTGGTGCGTGGCACAAAAAGTGAAATTGAAATTTACAATTCGAATAAAGGCTTGTTCGCATCTGATAATATGAGCGGCAGATCTTATAACCGCAGCTATTCGCACAAAGGCTTTGCTTATGCGGCAGTTTACGGTGCATCTGTTAACGCTGAAAAATTAAAAGGCGGCATTTCCGTAACAGTAAAGGATTCTGACGGAAATATCATTGCGACAGCGTCGTATGATGACGATTTCAAAAATTATGACCTGTCAAAAGATATGGCAAACGCAGTGTTTGGTGTGTTTGAGGGTGAGAGCGTTGATATTCTTAATCTCTTAGGTCAAAGCTCGGTTGTTCATGTTGTATGTCCTGCCTGTTATGTAAGTCAGGGAACAATAATTTCCGGCAGCGATTGCATAAGTTTAAGCAAGTCAGAAAGCGGTTACTCAATAACCGGTTTAAAAGCCGGTGAAGGTGTAATTAAAATTAATCTTCAAAAGAAAAACTGCAAATTCCATAAAAACTCGGAAAACAGTTCGACTACAACCGTAATAGTATTTAAAAAACCTAACACTTCCACAACTGCAACAACACTCACTCTTACAAATCTTGATGACAGATGCGAATATTATCTTGAGGGTGTTAAGGGTGAAGTAATTGACGGCAAAATAACTTTTAGCGGTCTTACTCCCTCTACTGAATATACCATAGAGGTACGGGGCAGTTATATTGACGAGAACGGTACAACTAAAACTGCATACGCCTATGTAAAAGACACAACAAAGGACTGCTATACATCAAGTGTGGTTTTCAACCTTGATGATACTGTAGCGGATACCGAAAGCATATTCGGTAAACCGTACGAGGTTGTCGTAAAGTCTGACAGTGATTACATTGTCTTGCAGAGCGGTGATAACGGTTATACTGCAGAACTTGCTAAAGGCAATTATAAAGTGTTTTTAAAAGACGGTAATGATTATAAACAGATTGATAATGCGGTTCTTACCGTTGACAGTGATGATAACAGCATAGAGATAAAATATTACTCTGTAGTTTATAATCTTGATGGTGGTACACTCAACGGCGATACAAAATTTGTTTACCGTGAGGGTGAATCCGTAAAAACAATTGATAATAAACCAATTAAGTATGAGTATGTATTTGACGGCTGGAAGTGCGGTGAAAGCACTTATAGCAACAGCCAACAAATTACAGATTCAATTGACAGAAAATATGAATTGACAGCAATATGGGAAGTAGATAAGATAGGCAACGGAGAAAAGCCTGACGGAATACCGGATAAATATCAGAAGAAAGTAACCTTTAAAGTAGTAAACGGTACTTGGGAAGATAAGAGTGCAAATGATATTTCATACTATGTAACTTTGCTTGACAAAGAGGGTAAGTGGAATGTCAACGGTACTGCAAAAATCAATATTCCAACAGGTATGACAGCAAATTACGGTTATGAAAACGGCAAGTGGGATGTTGAACCAAAGTCACCTGTAAAGGGAACAAATGCGGAAACTTACACTTATACTTTTACAAAGAAAACCGACCCGAAAGTTGATTACAAAGAACCAAACGAAAACGATAAACCAACACCTGCTACACAGGTAGTAGAGTACGGAAAGAAAATACAGGTAAAGCCGAACGGCGGTGTATGGGTTCACGATAACAAGACTTATTCGGGTGATGATGTCGCAATATTTGTTCTTGAAAAGAATATAAAACTCGAAGATCCGACAAGAACAAATTATGTATTTATGGGTTGGGATAAGCAGAAAGGCAAAGACGATGTAGCCTATATCTTCACGGCAATATGGGAAGTAGATAAGATAGGCAACGGAGAAAAGCCTGACGGAATACCGGATAAATATCAGAAGAAAGTAACCTTTAAAGTAGTAAACGGTACTTGGGAAGATAAGAGTGCAAATGATATTTCATACTATGTAACTTTGCTTGACAAAGAGGGTAAGTGGAATGTCAACGGTACTGCAAAAATCAATATTCCAACAGGTATGACAGCAAATTACGGTTATGAAAACGGCAAGTGGGATGTTGAACCGACTGAAATTGTATCTGGAATTGAAGATGTTGTTTATGTTTATTTGTTTGACAAAATATCAGAAACAGAGCCACAACCGCAACCGACAACTGTACAGCCTACTCCTACAGTTAAAACCGTTGTTCAGGAAAAAACGCTTTATAAAACACAGTATGTTGAGCCTATTACCTTAAAAACAGGTGATAATCTCACTTTCTTAGGTGTGCTTGTCGGTTTATGTGCAGCAGGTTTTGCAGGAACAATAATTTTCGGTAAAAAACGAAGTAAGTAATATTAAAAAGGCGATTGCAGATTAATTTAGCAATCGCCTTTTTTCAAATACAGAATAATAATAAATATTTCAAAGGTTATAATAAATTAAATGAGGTGAATTTATGGCAGAGGTAATTAAAATAGTTTTGACTGGCGGTCCATGTGGCGGTAAAACAACTGCTTTGAATTTTTTGAAAGATGAACTTGAAAAGTTAAATATAAAAGTTTTTATATTAGAAGAAATTGCAAGTAATTTATTGAGCAACGGCATTACTCCGCAAAAACTTGGTGTATATGAGTTCCATAAACAACTTTTTGAAACTCAATTAAAAGAAGAAAATTCTCTCGAAGAGAAAGCTAAGGCATACAATGGGGAAAAGGCTGTAATTTTATTTGACAGAGGATTGCTTGACAGCAAAGCATATGTTACCGATGCCGAATTTAAAAAATATATTTCAATAAGTAATAAAAATGAAGATGTATTAAGAAATTCGTATGATGCTGTATTTCATTTAAAAAGTGTTGCTTGTACAGATGAAAACACTTACATTAAGAACTGCAATTCTGTCAGAAAAGAAGATGTAAAGCTCGCCAAGGAACTTGACGAAAAATTACTTTCTATATGGACAGGCACATCACACCTGCGAGTTATACCAAATAACAGTGATTTTAATAAAAGGCTCGATAATTTGCTTAAAGAAGTATTAGGGTTCATCGGTGTTCCGGAACCTCTTGAAATTGAGCGTAAGTTTTTGATAGAATACCCTGATATTGATTATCTTAATAATATGACTGCTTGCAGAAAGGTTGCGATTACTCAGGCATATTTAAACACTCCCGAGGAAGGAATGTTCAGAATACGGAAGCGTGGTTACGGCAAAGACGCAGTATATATTAAAACGGTAAAAATCAAGATTAATGATTTGAAAAGGATAGAAAAAGAATCTTATTTGACACAAGCCGAATACAATAATTATCTTTCAAGAAAAGAATGTATAACGGGTATTATTTCAAAGGACAGATATTGCATAGTGTATGATGACGAATATTTTGAACTTGATGTATATCCGTTTTGGAATGACAGAGCAACGCTTGAGATAGAATTGCTGTCAGAAGATCAGCCTTACAAACTTCCTCCTTTTATTAAACTTATAAGAGAAGTAAGTTACGAACCCGAATACAGAAACATTGCACTTGCGCAAAGAATGGTTCATAATAAAGGGACTGATTAAGATAACTTAATTGATAACAACATTTCGATATTAATACCAAGTGATATTGACATTATTATCTGCAATGTGTTAAAATGCCTATATCATTAACTTCATCATCAAATTAAAACAGGAAAATAATTATAAAAAATTAAAAAAAGTGTTGACAAATGGAGTTTGCTGATGTATAATAATGAAGCTGACTTAAGGGAAAAACAAATTTTTAAGTTAAGTATGCGGCAATAGCTCAGCTGGATAGAGCAACTGCCTTCTAAGCAGTAGGTCAGGGGTTCGAGTCCCTTTTGCCGCGCCACATGGTGGGATTAGCGTAGTTGGTTAACGCGCCAGTTTGTGGCACTGGAGACCGACGGTTCGAATCCGTCATTCCACCCCATTTGACT
>ENA-OOXC01001478-OOXC01001478.1-human-gut-metagenome-genome-assembly--contig:-NODE-1478-length-13826-cov-2.911626_pt1 | contig 13826 bp, 14 predicted proteins | sample MGYA00241578_ERZ501325 | MGnify/ENA primary metagenome ERZ501325 (study PRJEB25962, sample SAMEA2042737) | human gut metagenome | biome: human gut; feature: human-associated habitat; material: faeces...
TCCTAAGGATTTTACAAAATTAGACCAATGGATGTGTGTATTCACACAAAATGAAGGGGGGATTATGTTGGCAAAGAAGGAGAATAAGGAAATCGAAAGAGCAATAAATACATTAGATTTCATAAGTGAAGACCCAAAAGAAAGAGAAAAACATAATTCAATAGTAATGGCAGAATATAATAGATTAACAAGTCAGCATAATTTCTATAAAGCGGGATTGGAAAAACGGAAAAGAAGATGGAATAAAAGAAAATTCTATTGAAATTGCAAAAAAAATGTTAAAGATGGGGCTTACATTAGAACAAATTTTAGAAGCAACAAATTTAAGTAAAGAAGAAATTGAAAAACTAAAATAAAAGTAAAAAGTAGAGAAAGCAATCTCTACTTTTTATAATCTCTAACATTTAAATTGCAAAAAGAAAAATATTAATTAAGCTTAAAACTTAATTAATATTTTTTCTTATTATATATCATAGTAAAAGTAAAAATGCAAGATGTGTTTAAAAAAATTTTTCATTGTCTCAATTTAAAATCCGTTAGAAAATATATACTTCTAGCAATTTATAATTTTATTAAGTTTTAAGCTTAATTAAAATAAGAAAAAAGGAGAAAAAAGTACAATGGAAAAAACAAGAAAAAACAAAGGAATAACCTTAGTAGCATTAGTAATAACAATAGTAATTTTACTAATATTGGCAGGAATAAGCATCCAAGCAATAACCAATACAGGACTATTTGAAAATGCCAAAAAAGCAGCAGAAGAAAGCAAATATGCAAATGCAGAAGAAAAAGTGAAAATGGCAGTAATGGCATCATATGACGAAAACGCAAGTTTAAATAAGAATTTATTAAAAGACAGCTTAAATAAAATAGACGGAATAAATCCCCAAGTAAAAGAAGTAGAATGGGACTTAAAAGTAAATGTAGATGGTTATGAATTCACAATAACAGAATATGGAACAGTAACATGTGTAGGAAGAAAAGAACAAGAAAAATTACCAGAAAATAATAAAGATAATCCACAAGATGCAGGAAAAGAAGTAGCATTAAAAGCTGGTTGGGGAGAAGAGACAACAGCAGTAGTAAAAACGTCAGATGGAACAGAAGTAACAGGACTAACAAAAGTATCAACAGTATATGCAGTATCAGTAGGAAATGGAGAAACAGTACCAGTACCAAAAGGATTTTTCTATGTAGGTGGAACAATAGATACAGGAGTAATAATATCAGACAATGAAACAGATAAATATGACGGAAAAACAGATAAAACAACACACGATTACGCAACAAAATTAAAAGGAAATCAATTTGTATGGATACCATGTACAATAGATGGATACACAAAAATAGATTTTGGAATGAGTAGTGCTTCATCATATGATAGAACAACTGGTTCATCAGAATATGCTCAAATACAAAAATATGGAGGATTTTACGTAGGAAGATATGAAGCAGGAGTATCAACATTAGATGAAGAAAAAGGAGAATTCAAAGATAGTGTAACATTTAGTGGAAATGCATCATTGTTTAATGCAGTAACAGCAGGAACAGGAATAAATAATTGGGGATGGCAAAATTATGATTATATAGCCAGAGGAAAAGTAATAACAGACTCAAATTACCCAAATAAAGTAACAGGAAATATAGTAGAAAAAGCAAATAGTATACCATATTATCATGCAGATTATTATACAGCAGTAGAGATGAGTAGAAGATTATATGACAATAATTCATATGTACAAAGTGGATTAATAACAGGAACACAATGGGATATGATGATGAAATTTTTAAGTGAGAGTTCAGATTATTCAGACATGAAAAGCACAAACTGGGGAAATTATGACAATGTATCATTATCAAATCTAAGAGGGTATTACACAAATGTAAATACATCAAATGCTTCAACAGATGGATTTAAAGATGCAAGTAGTTTTACAACAAATTCAGGAACAAGTTCATGGGTAATACTAACAACAGGTTCAACAAGTCAAGTACTAAGAAAAGGTTTATATGATGTAGCAGGAAACTTATGGGAATGGACACAAGAGGCATCATATGTAGCAAATTTAGGCTATAATACAACATATAACACATATAACCTTCGTGGCGGGTCCTTCGGCGACGCATACGCGAGCAGCCCTGCTTGTTACCGTGCTTACAGTTTTGCCCCTAATACTTTCACGAACTACGGGTTCCGTCCAGTACTTTATATCAAGTAGACCTGAACGCTTACAGGCGATGAACCAATTAATATAACATGCTAGAATATAGGCGAGTGTGTAAAAAATTTTGTGTAAAATGAAAATATTAAATATTGAAAATACGTATATTATGAAAATAGAAACAAAAGCCCAAAGCAATTGTTTCTATTTTTTATTCTTATTAATTTTATTTATATTTACAATATTAACAAAAATATCGTTTTTAAAAGAAGTTAAATAGCCCTCAATAAAAACATCATCATTAATATTTAAATTACTATACAAAAAATCAGCAATTTCATCATAGCCAAAAATTTGAACAATATTACCATTTCTAGTTTTTAAACAAAAGCTAGAAATAGAAATATTTTTACATTTATATAAAAAGTCAAAAGTTGGCTCAGAAATAATTTTTCCTAATAAAAAGCAAATATTCATAACATTACAAATCCTTTACTAAATCTTTCAAATTTTCAATAAATTTATAAGCATCTCCAACAGATAAAGAATCCACATTAACATTTTTTATTAGATTTATAATATCACTAGTTTTTTTATTGCCATTATATTCCTCCGCAGAAAACACAGTGTTTCGTTCAACAATTTTAAAATTTATATTATTACTTTTAAACAAAGAAACATATTTATCTAAACTTGCAGACGGAAAACCGCATTTAACGACAGATGGATTTAAATTAGTTAATTTTAAATTGATTTTATTAGATAAAAAAATTGCATCCGCGTCTAATGCAATATAAAAAATGCCACTTCTAAAAAGATAAACGGTATCAGAATAATCATTTTTTAATTTTTTATAAACTTCATATAATTTGCTCATATAAATACCTACCTTTTAAATGATATTTATATACAACCCTTAATGATGATATTATATAGCAAGGTTGGGAAAAATGCAAATTCACTTTTTACGTAAACAAATCATAAAATATAGCAAAAACATAAGCTATAAAATAAAAATATTATAAATTTATAGCTTCAACGTAAAGGAGGAAAGAAAATGTCAAGTTACATAATAGAAGGAGGGCACAAACTAGAAGGCACAGTAAAAATATCAGGCTCCAAAAATGCAGCATTACCAATACTAGCAGCAACAGTATTAAATGTAGGTAAAACAACCTTATATAATGTTCCAAACATACAAGATACACAAATGATGTTTAAAATATTAGAAACACTAGGAGGAAAAGTAGAAAAGAAAAACAACAAAATAATAATAGACACATCCAAAATAAACAAATTCGAAATCCCAGAAGAATTAATGCACAAAATGCGTTCATCAGTAATACTCGCAGGAGCCTTGCTAGGCAGATACAAAAAAGCAATATTTTCATACCCAGGAGGTTGTGATATAGGCTCAAGACCAATAGACTTACATTTAAGAAGTTTCGAAAAATTAGGAATAAACGTAGTGCAAAACTATGGAAATATAATATGTGATGCAGAAAAAATAAAAGGAGAAAAAATAGATTTGGATTTTCCAAGTGTAGGAGCAACAGAAAATGCAATATTAGCAAGTGTGTTAGCAGAAGGAACAACAACAATAACAAATGCAGCAAGAGAACCAGAAATAATAGATTTACAAAACTTCTTAAATAAAATGGGAGCTAAAATCATAGGAGCTGGAACAAACGAGATACGAATAACAGGAGTAAAAAAACTAAAAGACATAAGCTACAACATAATGCCAGACAGAATAGAAACAGGAACTTTTTTATGTTTAGCAGTTGCTACAAAAGGAAATTTAATCTTAGAAAACACAAATGCAGAACATATAACACCAGTAATAACAAAATTGCAAGAAGCAGAATGTAAAATAGAAATAGAAAAAAACAAAATAAAAATCAACTCTAATAAAAAAATAAAAGCATTAGACATAAAAACCATGCCATACCCAGGATTTCCAACAGATATGCAATCAGTGTTCTCTGCAATGTTAACTACAGCCAAAGGAACATCTATAATAGTAGAAAACATATTTGAAAATAGATTTAAATATACACAAGAACTAAACAAAATGGGAGCAAAAATAACTGTAGAAGGTAAAAGTGCAATTATAAGAGGAGTACGTAAACTATATGGAGCAAATGTAAAAGCAACAGATTTGCGTGGAGGAGCAGCATTAGTACTAGCGGGATTATCAGCAAAAGGTGTAACAAAAGTAGATGATATAGAGTACATTTTAAGAGGTTATGAGAATTTTGACAAAAAATTAAGAAATATAAATGCAGATATACAAATGATAGATGATAAATACTAATTAGAAAAAAATTAAAATTAAAAGCACAGCCTAATATGATTTGAAAATAATTGATTTTTCGGTTTCTTTCATAATTCAAGAAATTCTAGATTGATTTTGTGGCACCCTTTCACTTAGTCCTCGCTAATCGCTCGACGTGAACATTTTCCACAAAATTAATCAAGAATTTCTAAAATTATTTCAGTCACATCAAAATCAATTATTTTCAAATCATATTAGGCTGTGCTTTTAAGCTAAAATCTTTTAGACAAGCATTTTAATAAAAAATATTTGCAAAAACTATGGAAATATGCAAAAATATTTGATAAAATACATTATGTTAAAATTTGGAGGTGAAAACTTTGACCAAAAATCAAAAAGATAAAATAGATGACTTATTCTATTATTCTCCGATAAATACAGAAAAAATAACACAAAAAGAACAAAAAAGGAAAACAAAAGAAAGAGAAAAAAGAATAAAAAAACAAAATAGCCAAAAGAAGGTAGAAAATCAATTTGATTATGATAATGAAATGGTAATCAAGATGACAAATAAAAATAACCAAAAGCAAGAAGAAAAAACTAAACAAAAAATGTCTAAAAAACAAAGACAAATATTAAAAAAGAAAAAAAGAATAAAACTAATGTTAAAATTCACTGCATTATTAATTATAATAATAGCAGGAATTATATTCGCTCTTGTTTCACCAATATTTAATATAAAAGAAATTGATGTTAGTAACAATGAACAAATAAAAACAGAAACAATAGTAAGTTTATCACAATTAAACTTAGGTCAAAATATATTCAAATTTAATAAAAATAAAGTAAATAAGAATATAAAAACTAATGCATATATAGAAAGCGTTGAAATAAAAAGAAAACTTCCAAATAAAGTACAAATTCAAATAGAAGAAAGAAAACAAGAATATAATGTGGAATTTTTAAATGGATATGCGTATATTAATAATCAAGGTTATATATTACAAATATCAGAAGAAAAACAAGCTTTACCTACAATTCAAGGAATATCCACACCTGACGAACAAATTGTGGAAGGAAATAGACTAAATTCAGAAGATTTGGAAAAACTAGAAGTTATTATTCAAATAATGAATATATGCAAAAATTATGAATTAGACAGTAAAATAACAAATATAGATATATCAACAAAAGATGAATATACACTATATCTAGAAGAAGAAAAAAAGACAATATATTTAGGAGACAAAAGCAATTTAAGCAACAAAATGCTTTATGTGCAAGTAATAATAGAAGAAAATCGTGGAAAAGAAGGAGCAATCTTTGTTAATGGAGATTTAAATAACAATTTCAAACCAAGATTTAAAGAAAAAGTATAATTATTGTAAAGGATGATAGTTATGAAAAACAAAATAAAAATAAGTATTGTTCTAGGAATTATGTGCTTTGCACTAACTGCTGGAATTTGTATACAAATAAAGACAGTAAAAAACTCAAATTCAACAGTAAGTCAAAGCTATACAGAAAATAACTTAAGAGCAGAAGTCTTAAAATACAAAGAAAGATATGATAACAAAATAAAAGAAATAGAAAAAATAGATAAAGAATTAGAAGAAGAAATTCAAAAAGCGACAGAAAATAACTCAGAATTATCAGATGCACAAGAACAAATAAAAGTTGGAAATAAAATTTTAGGATTATCTGAAGTTAAAGGACCAGGAGTTACAATCACTGTAAAAGATAGTGATGTAGAAGCAACTAATTTAGTGGACTCAAGTAAGTATCTAGTACATGATAAAGATATATTAGACATTGTAAATGAACTGAAAAATGCGGGTGCAGAAGCAATATCAATAAATGATGAAAGAATAGTTCTAACAACATCTATAATATGTGGTGGAAATGTTATAAACATAAATGAAGAAAAAATAGGCTCACCATTTGTTATAAAAGCAATAGGATTACCAGAGACATTAGCAAACCTAAGTAGACCAGATGGAACATTAGCAAGATTAAAAGAACGTAAAATAAAAGTAGAATTACAAAAAAATAATGACATAACAATTCCAAAATATACAGGTGTGTTTAGTTTTAAATATGCAAAAAGCATTGATTAATAGGAGGTCATTATAGATGAAAAAAGGAAAATTGAAAAAAGGAAAGATAACTGTTGTTATAACAATTGCAATAGCTTGTTTTGCTTTAGTTACAGTAATGTTTATGCAATTTAAAGTAGTAAATGAGACTGATATAACTTCAATAGAAACAATGAGAGAAGAAGAACTTAGAACAGAGCTTGCTAATTGGAAAGAAAAATATAAAGAAGCGGATGAACAATATCAAGAAAAAACAGCCAAACTTCAAGAATATAAAGATAAAGAGGAATCAAATACAGAAACATCCCAATTAGTTCAAAAAGAATTAGAACAAATAAATATGTATTTAGGAAAAACAGATGTAACTGGAGAAGGAATAACAATAAAACTTAAAGATTTTACAGATGAAGAAGGAAATATACAATCAATAACAGCAGAAGACTTATTAGTAATAGTAGACTATTTAAAGTCAGCAGGAGCAGAAGCAATATCAATAAATGAACAAAGAATTGTTAATACTTCAGAAATAGTTTATGTCGGAAATTCTATAGTATATATAAATCAACAAAGAATATTAGCTCCATATACAATAAAAGCCATAGGAAGCCAAACATATTTAGAGAGTGTATTATTGGGAAATGGTGGTTATGTAGATGAACTAAAAAAAATAGGGTTTGATGTTGATATAGAAAGAAGCAATAAAATTAGCATACCAAAATATCAAAAAGAATTAGCACATAAATATATACAATAATTAGGTATATAAAAAAGAAAGGACTGGAAAAAATGGTTTTATTAGTAATAATAATTGCATGTTTATTAGGAGCAATAGTAGGATTAAATGCTCCAATCATATCTTATACATATTCAAGCTATTTAGCAATAGCAATAGTCGCAGCATTAGATTCGGTGTTTGGTGGAATCGCATCAGTTATAAATAAAAAATTTGATATAAAAATATTCATATCAGGATTTTTTGGAAATGCAATTTTAGCAATTTTACTAACAGTACTAGGACAAAAATTAAATGTTGACATATATTTAGCAGCAATCGTTGTATTTGTATGGAGAATGTTTATGAACTTAGGAATAATAAGAAGATATTATGTAGAAAAATGGACAGATAAAATCAAAAGCCAAAAACAAGAAAAAAATAATAAAGAAAATGAAATAAAAGAAAAATAGCAAGATTTCAACACTTATCTAGTTTATTACAAAAATATTACAAAAATATTACAAAAATATAACAATTTCTATTGACAATTTTGTAAAAATGTAATATAAATACAACTAGAAATTTAGTACTAAAAAATGGGGGAATTAACTTGGCAATAGGTGATATTATAGTTGGTGTAGATATAGGAACAACAAAAGTAGCAACAGTCATAGGGGAAGTAAATAATTTTGAACAAATAGAAACTATATGTAATACATCATACAAGTGTAGTGGATTAAAAAAAGGAAAAATAATAAATGAGGATGAAATAAGTTTAAGTTTAGCAAAAACTATAAAAGATGCCGAGGATGAAACAAACTTAAAAATAAATTCTGCATATGTAACAATTCCAGGAAAATATGTAACAATTGTACAAAATAGCATAACCAAAGAAGTAAAAGATAAATATTCTGGAATATCAATAAGAGACGTTCAAAGTGCAATTATGCAAGTTAAAGATATAGAGATACCCGAAGGGAAGACACTAATAGACATAGTACCAGACAAAATAGTTTTAGAAAATGGTACAGTTGTAGCAGATCCAGTAGGAAGCTTAAGTTCAAGTTTTACAATGAGTGCACAAGTTATTTTAGCAGATAAAGATTATGTAAGACAATTAAATAGCATATTTAAAAAAGCTGGCTTAGAAATAGATGGAATAGTTCCAATTGCATTAGCTGAAAGAAATTTAGTATTAGATAGTAATGAATTACATGACAATATTGCAATTATAGACGTTGGAGCAGAAAATACAGATATAGGTGTATTTGAAAATTCAAGTTTTATTTATACAAACTCTATACCACTTGGAGGAGAGAATATAACAAATGATATAGCAGTAGTATTAAATATAACTGAAGAAGAAGCAGATAAATTAAAAAGACAATATGGACTAGCTCTAAAATCTTTTATAGATAATGATAATGATATAATACTTAATACTTGCAAAGATAATAACAAAAATAAAATAATAAAAAGCTCTGAATTAATTGAAATAATAGAAGCAAGAATTGAAGAAATGTTTTCTATTATAAATAAAGACTTGACAAATCAAGGAGTAAAACCTAGAATAAATAATATTATTTTAACAGGTCAAGGAATAGTAAATATAAGCAAAAGTGATGTAGCTGGAAAAATAAACTTAAATATTCCAGTAAAAATATCAACAGGAAGATTAATGACAACAACACGCCCAATATATAGAACAAGCTTTGCATTAGTTAGATATATAGCATCAAGACCATTTACAAAAACAGTATCAAGTAGTATAGATACACAATCAGATGAAAGCTTTTTCAAAAATATAATAGAAAGAATAAAAGAATTCTTTTATAGTTAATAATTAGTTATTATTTTTAAAAATATATAAACAAAGTTTTAAGGGAGGAAAAAACCAAATGATGGAATACGAAGATAACAATATAACAATGATGGATGGAACAGCAACAATAAAAGTAATTGGTGTTGGAGGAGCAGGAAATAATGCTGTAAACAGAATGATTGAATCTGGAATAAAAGGAGTAGACTTCATAGCAGTAAACACAGATAGACAAGCATTACAACAATCAAAAGCAAACACAAAAATTCAAATTGGAGAAAAAATAACAAGAGGATTAGGTGCTGGGGCAAACCCAGATATTGGAGCTCAATCAGCAGAAGAAAACAAATCAGAAGTTGCTGAAATTTTAAGAGGAGCAGATATGGTATTTGTTACTGCCGGAATGGGTGGAGGAACAGGTACAGGTGCTGCACCAATAGTTGCTTCAATAGCAAAAGAAATGGGAATATTAACAATAGGTGTTGTTACAAAACCATTTACATTTGAAGGTAAAAAAAGATTATCACAAGCAGAACGTGGTATAGAAAGCTTAAAAGGAAAAGTAGATACATTAGTAGTAATACCAAATGATAAATTACTACAAATAATTGATAGAAAAACATCAATTATAGAAGCATTCAAAATGGCTGATGATGTATTAAGACAAGGTGTACAAGGTATATCAGACTTAATAGCTGTACCAGGACTAGTTAACCTAGACTTTGCTGATGTAAAAACAATAATGTTAAATCAAGGAATGGCTCATATGGGAGTTGGTAGAGCTTCAGGAGAAAATAGAGCAGAAGATGCTGCAAAAGAAGCAATCCAAAGTCCATTACTAGAAACATCTATAGAAGGAGCTAAAGGAGTAATAATTAATATTACTGGTGGAGAAGATTTAGGATTACATGAAGTAAATACAGCTGCTGAATTAGTTCAACGCAGTGTAGACCCAGAAGCTAATATTATATTTGGTACAGTTACAGACCCAAGCATGCAAGATGAAATCCAAATAACAGTTATAGCAACTGGATTTGAAAAAAATGAAAATGATATATCAAGCATAGGAGTAGACAACATAGTTTCAAAAACATGGGAAAAGAAAATAAATTCAATCCCATCAAGTTCTGATGTAAGTTCATCACAAAATGATTTAGACATTCCATCATTTTTAAGAAAAAATAGAAATAAAAATATGTAAAATGACATACTATAAAATAAAAGAAAAGAAATAATCGAAAATATTCGATTATTTCTTTTTTTCTACAATAAAAAAAGACAGACTTTGTAAAAACAATATAGTAGAATATAAAAGCAGGTGAGCAGAATGACAATGTATATAGATATTGTAATAATTGAAAACATAATAATGAACTATATAATTTTATATGCTACAGGAATAGTAACAAAAGTAAAAATGAAAAAAATAAGAGTGTTAATATCAAGTTTAATAGGAGCAATATTTGTAGCAATACAATATGTAACTAATTTAAAAATATATTCCAATATAATAGTAAAAACTATTTTATCAATATTAATGATATTCATAGCATTTAATCCACAGAAAATAAAACAATTAGGAAAACAATTAATATTATTTTATTTAACGACATTTACTTTTGGAGGAGTAGCAACATATTTAATATATGTAATAAAACCACAAGATATAATAATAAAAAATGGAATGTTTGTAGGAACATATGTATTAAAAACAATTTTTTTAGGAGCAATACTAGGAACAGTAATAATAATAATAGCATTTAAAATCTCAAAAAATAAAATGACAAAAAAAGATATACTATGCCAAACAAAAATAAAATTAGAAGGAAAAGAAATAACATTAAATACAATGCTTGACACAGGAAATATGCTAAAAGAACCCATATCTGGTACTCCTGTAATAATAGTAGAAAAAACATCCTTGTATGAACTAATGCCGAAAGAAATATTAGAACATACAGAAGAAATATTAGGAGGTGATTTTGAAAAAATACCAGAAGAAATAAAAAACAAATACATATCAAAATTCAAAATGATACCATTTTCATCCTTAGGAAAACAAAATGGTATGCTATTAGGAATAAAAGCTGAAAAAATTGAAGTGTTAAATGAAAATTATAAAAACGATAAAAAAAATGTAATTATAGGAATTTATAATAAATCTTTAACAAAAAGAGGAGAGTATAATGCTTTAATAGGAATAGAACTATATTAAATCAGGAGGTGTAAAAATGAATATAAGCGATTGGCTAAAAAAAGGTTTAGACAATTTGACAACAATTTGTGCAAAATACATAAATGAAAATAATGAAATAGACTATCTACCAATATTTTATATAGCAGGAAGTCAAACACTACCACCACCACTAGAAAGTAAAGAAGAGGAGGAACTTATAAAAAAATTATCAGAAGAAGATAATTTAAAAACAAGACAAATATTAGTTGAAAGAAATTTGAGATTAGTAGTATACATAGCAAAAAAATTTGAAAATACAGGTATAGGAATTGAAGATCTAATTTCAATAGGAACCATAGGTCTTATGAAAGGGGTAAATACATTTAATGCAGAAAAAAATATAAAGCTTGCAACATATGCTTCAAGATGCATAGAAAATGAAATACTTATGTATCTAAGAAAAAACAACAAAATAAAAGGAGAAATATCAATAGATGAACCATTAAATAAAGATTGCGATGGAAATGAATTACTACTTTCAGATATTTTAGGAACAGATCCAGATATAACATCAAGAAAATTAGAAGATGAAGTTGATAAAAAATTATTAAAAGCTTCTATATTAAAATTAAATCAAAGAGAAAAAGACATAATGGAAATGAGATTTGGATTTAAAACAGGAAAAGAAAAAACTCAAAAAGAAGTAGCTGATGAGCTTCGGAATATCACAAAGTTATATATCAAGATTAGAAAAGAAAATTATAAATAAAATAAAAAAAGACATAATGAGTAAAACTGGTTAAAAGAATAAAAAAACTTCTTTTGGAAATAATATAAATAATTATTTTAAAAGGAGGTTTTTTCTTGTTAAATAAAGTAGAAATATGTGGAGTAAACACATCAAAACTACCTTTACTTAGTAAAGAAGAAAAAGAAGAACTATTTATTAAAATAAAAAATGGAGATGAAGAAGCTAGAAATAAATTTATTAATGGGAACCTAAGATTGGTATTGAGCGTTATTCAAAGATTTTACGGAAGAGGAGAAAATGCAGATGATTTATTTCAAGTTGGATGTGTTGGTTTAATAAAAGCAATAGATAATTTTGATTTAACACAAAATGTACAATTTTCAACATATGCAGTACCGATGATAATAGGAGAAGTAAAAAGATATCTAAGAGATAATAATAGTATAAGAGTAAGCAGATCTGTTAGAGATTTAGCTTATAAAGCAATGCAATTCAAAGAAAGGTACACAAAAGAACATGGAAAAGAACCTACAGTAGAAGAAATTGCAAAAGAACTAAATGTAGAAAAAGAAGAAATAGCATTTAGTTTTGACGCGATTCAAGACCCGGTATCATTACAAGAACCAATATATAATGATGGTTCAGAAAGTATATATATAGTAGACCAAGTAAAAGATAATAAAAACACAGATGAAAACTGGGCGGAAAAAATGACAATTATGCAGATTATGAAAAAACTAAATGAAAAAGAAAAAATGATTATACAAAAAAGGTTTTTTGACGGAAGAACACAAATGGAAGTAGCAAGTGAAATTGGAATATCACAAGCTCAAGTATCTAGATTAGAAAAAAATGCATTAGAACATATAAAAAGATTATACAAATAATAAGGAATGTTTTTTATATAAAAAACATAAAATGAAATAAAGAATAGACGGCAAAATATAGTCGTCTACTTTTATTTAGGAGGAAAACATATGCAAGATAAAGGATTAGATTTTAAACATAAAGAAGTAATAAATATATCTGATGGGAGAAGATTAGGTTTTGTTCAAGATGTGTGTGCAGATTTGGACACTGGAAGGATACTGGGAAAATTACTTCTATAATAGTACCAGGTAATGCAAAATTTTTGAATATATTTGCAGGGAATAATGATATTGTAATACCTTGGCAAAATGTAAAATGTATAGGAAATGATTTAATCTTGGTTGAAATTTAAATTAAAATAAAAAAATATAAAAAAATAATAAAAAATCATTGACATTTTATATCAAAGATGTTATTATAAATAGGCACAAAGCGAAGAGAAAAAAACAACAAAAAAGTTTTAAAAAAATAATTAAAAAATTTTAAAAAAACTATTGACAATTATCGACAATTTGTGCTAATATAAATAAGTACTTTGCGAGAGAAAAAATAATAAATAAAACGAAAGAGTTAGTAATAAAATAAACTTAAAAAAACGACACAAATAATTACTAATTTTTATTTTGACAAAAAATAAAAAAACTTTCAAAAAACACTTGACAAAGTAAAAATATTTATAGTATAATAAGTTTCGTTCTACACAGAAAAGAACGAGAAAGTACATTGAAAAGTAAACAGTAAAATCCTTTAGAGAATAAACCAAAGCGGTACAAAACAAAAGTACCGAACAGTAAATTTTTAAAAGTTTTTTATTAAAAAAGCAAGAAGCAAAAAGAGCTTGAGAAAAACTTGATTATTTTGATTTATAAATTGTCGAAAGACAAAATATAGATACCAAAAACAAGAGAGTTTGATCCTGGCTCAGGATAAACGCTGGCGGCGCACATAAGACATGCAAG
>ENA-OOXC01001483-OOXC01001483.1-human-gut-metagenome-genome-assembly--contig:-NODE-1483-length-13777-cov-1.627532_pt1 | contig 13777 bp, 6 predicted proteins | sample MGYA00241578_ERZ501325 | MGnify/ENA primary metagenome ERZ501325 (study PRJEB25962, sample SAMEA2042737) | human gut metagenome | biome: human gut; feature: human-associated habitat; material: faeces...
CTGGCCGTGGAGTAGTTGCAATATACTTGTGATTCCGACAAGTCGGTCAAAGCCACAGACGGTGACAGTTCAGGCCGATAGGCATTTTCATTAGTGGAATTGAAGATATTCCGCAATTGGCTATAATTCAAGTCCGCCATCCCAGTGGGACAGGGAATCAGCGAAATCAGTTCTGCATCTGTGGCATATCCCTCCGATGTAAGCATGCTACTATAGCTATCGCTCCAACTTTTATAATCTTTCTCATCCCGGTTCCAAGCCGAACAATTCGTGCTTAGGGCGTAAGCGGACTGTTCACCATTACGTGTGGATATGTAACGGTAATACCATTGTGCCGCTTCACGGTAACGTCCAGCCCACAGGCATAAGTCTCCCAACATGATTTTGGTCGGGACATAAACCAGACGGCTGTCTACGCTTAAACCGTTGAATAAAGGAATATTCTCATCGGCTACCGGGACAAGGTCGGCAATCAACCGCTCACAAATATCCTTCACTTCCAATTTCGGATAGTCGCGTTCCAAATCGCCCGACAGCAAAATAGGTTCGGTAACGAAAGGTACTTTGCCGTAAGCCAACACCAACTGCAAGTACGTCCATGCACGGAAAGTCTTGGCTGCGGCATATTCACGCATGAAGACTTTTTCGTTCCGGTTGTTTTTCAACGCCGTGTCGGCACGAGCGATGTAATAGTTACAGTTGTTGATGACGGCGTAATAGTCGCGAGGTTGGTTGTACACATTGGCACTGTCGTCCAATTCGAACAAGGCGATATTGCGAAGGTCGGCCGAAGTGTATTCGTTGACATCCACCAAATCGCCACGAACTTCACCCAACAAGACCGAACGGTCGGCAATGGCCTGCATCTTCTGCAAGATTCCCATCATGGAATATACCGTATCCGTGGGATTATTCAGATGGTCGCCGTCGGCAAAGATGATATGGTCGGACTCCTGCTCAAAGAAATCCTGGCATCCCGTAAGGGAGACGGACGATACGGCTGCAGCCACCACGCCCCAACCCATTAATCTGCATATATTTGTTTTCATCGTCATGATACTTTTAAGATTAAAGATTGATTTTAATTCCTACCATGAAGTTGCGGCTTTGCGGCAAGCTTCCGGCATCAATACCCTGTCCCAGGACGGCAGACAACGCCGTACCCTCGGGGTCGGAACCCAAATAACGGGTTAAAGTAACCACGTTATTGGCCTGTACCCAGAACTGCAATCCCTGCAAAAACGTGGAAGAGACAGGCAGGTCATAACTCAACGTCACAGTTTTCAGCCGCAAATAGCTTCCGTCTTCAATCCAGCGGTCGCTGAAACGGCTGTTGCCCATCGGATCCTGGAACGAGAGCCGGGGAATGTCGGTCTGCTGCCCTTCCATCTGCCAGCGACGGGCAAGTGCCGTGGTCTGGTTCATGAAACGGCTTCCCGATTCAAGTTGCTGACGCGTATAATTGTAGATGTCGTTGCCCAAAGAATAGTTGAAACGCACGTCCAACCGCAAACGCCGGTATTGTACAGAGGTGAAGATATTACCATAAATATCCGGATTGGGGTCGCCAATCACCATGCGGTCGGCCTCTGTGATAAAATGGTCACCATCCAAGTCTGCAAAGTGCATGTCTCCAGCCTCGAATGCAGTCCGATCCACCCCGTTGTCATCGTGGATGTACAAACCTGCGGCTTGGGCTTCCGCGCTCGTGGAAAATACACCCTGTGCCTTATAGCCGTAAAACAAATTGGCCGGCCGGCCTATCTCCGTACGCACAGTGGCCCCGAGTATCTCCGTGTCCATATACCGTTGTCCATCGGGTAAAGCGGTGACCTTGTTCTTGTAATGCCCTACGCTGGCACCGACTTGCCATTGCCATGACGGTGACGCCCACACCACTCCCGTGGCTTCCACGTCGAAACCGCGATTCTCCAGCTTTCCGCCGTTGCCCCAAGTCTTATCCAATCCACTCAGGTAAGACATCTCTTGCCACATCAGCAAATGGTCGGTGGCACTGCGGAAATAATTGAAACGTACGCCCAAGCGGTTGTTCAGCAAATTGGCATCTACACCGATATTGATCCTACGCGTCCTCTCCCATTGGATTTTCTCATTGCCGATGCCGGCAATCGTCAACCCGGAAGCCAATCCCATATAGTCCGAACTGGCAAAATACGAACGTGTGGCATAGTAAGGCAAATCATCATTTCCACTCACATCCACTCCGGCTGAAAGACGAAGATAGTTGAGAAAGCCCAGCCCTGCCATCCAAGACTCGTTTGTAGCAACCCATGAAGCCTGGAAACCCGGGAAGATTCCCCACTTCACCCCACACATCTTCACGCCTTGGTCCGTGTCGCGTCCGAAACGGGAAGAACTTTCGGCTGCCATCGTAGCCTGCAAATAATAGCGTCCTTTGAAATTATAATCGGCTTGGACATAGTAGGCCAGGGAATTCCATTGATCGTTCGTCCCTCCGGTAGCGGCATCCAGCAAGGAAGAAGAAATAAATGGCGTCTTGTCATTTCCCGTATTGTAACCAACCTGGGTATTTAACTGGTAACTGTCCCATTGCATGCGGAAGCCACCACGTAGGGCAATGGCATGTGCAGCATACCGTTGATCCCACTCCAAACGAGTGTCGCTCATGATAGAATTCTGCTTGGAGAACAACGAGCGTGCCTCATTCTGGCGGAAGGCCCCGAGGCTCGACACATAGTAGTCGGGTACGCCATTCAAGGGGATATAATACTTCTCGTTCGTGTTCGTCAGCACATAGCTGAAATGCTCGCTGAGCGACAGATGATCGTTGAACTTAAACTTGGGTTTGATAGAAAGGCTCAGCATGGAGTTCTCGAAATGGTTTTTGTTCTGCGCCTCGCCATATTCTAAAATGGCCAACGGATTACCTAACTTCCAGTTATAATTGCTATATCCGGCCAATGCCTCGTCCAAATATGTCTCGTCTGTCACATCCAAATGGTTTTCGTAGATTTTTCCTCCGGAAAAAGTATAAGGACTCAGCATCGGTGCCTTGGCATACGCCAAGAAAGACGGAGACGTGGGCGTTCCTTCTTCATAACTCGAGGGTGCCGCATCGTCACGCAAATTGCGGGTAATATTGGTAAACGCCGCATCAAAACGTACGTCCAGCTTGCTACCTAACGCTATATCGGAATTAAACCTGATGTTCAGACGGTCCATATCATTTTGTTCCAATGTGGATTGAGCTCCCGTATATCCCAATGACAGGTTGTATTGTGCCACTTCATCTCCACCTTCCACATTGATACCGTAATTCTGCATGAAAGCCTCCCGGTAGACCTTTTCTTTCCAATCTGTGTTTTTGTTGTATTTCTCCGCATAATAGTTTGAAGGAGAATCGTCCAAAAAGTTAAAGTCGCGAATGGTCGTATTGGTAGTCTTGAGCATTTCGCTGGCATAAGTCCGGTATTGGGAAGCGTTCATCATGTCATAATAACGTGGCTCCAACGTAACGCCGGCCGACAAAGAGGCCGTGATACGTGTGGCCATGCTTTTACTGCGCCGGGTATCTATAAGAATGATCCCGTTGGCACCTTTGGCCCCGTAAAGGGCTGTCCCGTTACGCAACACCGTCACCCGGTCGATGTCCGCCGGATTGATATTAGTCAGGATGTTGTTGTAGAACCCATCGTGAAGCATCTCCCTACCATATTGTTGATCCAAAGGCACTCCGTCTATCACGATAAGCGGCTGCGCATTGGCATTAATGGAATTCAGGCCACTCATCATCATTACGCCTCCGATACCGGGTGTACCGTTACGCATCACGGTGTGTACGCTTGCTCCCAGTTCACGCTGTACGTCTTCCTCTACCGACAGAGACGGAGAATAGTTGAATCCGTCGGCTACACGCGTATTCAGGATATCGGTTTTCTTACCGTACAACGGTGCCACGGTCTGAGGATATAAAAAGATGAGCGGCTGCTCTTCCGTAGAGCGCAAACCCACTTCCACCAGATGGTCGTCCGGAGAAGAAACATCGATGGAAGAAGCAAAAACGGGGAGGTCCAGTTTAAAAGTCCCGTCTTCTTCCGTCAACGTACTGTAACCGCTGATGCCATGTGTACTGACCATGGCTCCTCCTTTGGGCTTCTTGTCCGTCCCGCTCAACACCTTCCCACGTATGGTACGTGTCTTCACGTTCTTCCATACACGGCTGACATTTTCTTTCTTCACACTATCTCCAACCTCGACAGTATCTTTTTCCTGTGCTTTCGAAACCACGCAACACAACATCATGGCCGAAATGCAATATACTTTATATTTCATGTCTATCATGGTCTTATATTATTCGTTAGAATCATTGTTGTCATTTTCATGCGGCTTGAATATGATACAATCCAAACGCAGGATACGCGTGTATTTGGAAGTCGAACGGTCGCTTTCCACCGTGAGGCGGACTTGAGGTTCGCTCAATCCATAACTACATGTAGGTATTTTGTAATCGCTGGCTACGAGAATAGTATCTACGACGTTAGGAACTGTCTCATACGAATAGGTACCGCTAATCGGATTTTTCATTTTGATATCGTTCACTTGCCTGCCATCCTGGTCGTTGTATTTCAACGAAAACTTGACTTTCAGCGGCAGCGTGTCCGTAGCCAACGTGTCGGCAGCTATCGCGGGGGCAAAAACGGCATAAATGTCATAACCGATGTTAGACAGCACATTGGGTATCGTATATCGTATCAACGGCGTCACAGCGGTATTGCGCGGTTCCACCTGCACAAAAGCATTGCCTGACACTTGTCCGTACAACGGATTTCCTGCCGGAACGGCACAAGTGATAACCGGTTCCTTACATTTGGCCACACTGTCCCTATAGTAAGCATTCTCCGCTTCAATCTTTATTTCCTGAAAGAATGTCGTACGTTTGTCTATCACCCAATCATCCGCTATAAACACCTTTCCATTGCTGCACGTGACATCACGGGCCTCAGCGAAGACCCCGCCTTGGTCGAAAGGACGCAAGCATTTATAGTATCTGTAATTGGCCTCATTCCAGTTGGTCGATACGACAGAATCGTTCAGCGAAGGTTGGATGTTCATATTGAATATCGTACCTTGTATGATAGCCTTGTGCGTCATCAAGTTTTCCATGGAGTCACGCTTTGCGGTAGTATTGTCGTAGTTGAAATAAGCCTTGTATTCCTCATAAAGGCTCTTCCATTGCCGGTCCGTAGGCACTACCATCCAATAGGCACTGTCTTCACGGTTGATGTATCCCAATTCGTCGAACATGACGTTCTTCAGGTTCATCACGGAATCCAGATAGACCGTCTTCCCGTCTACAATCTCCCCCGGGACGCTACGGGAGGGATCGAACTCATACACGTTATACCGGCTGAAGAAAGACGCGATACTGTCCAACTCGGCATCCGTGCTGAAGTATTCGGACACGTTGGCAAAATATGGGAGCCGGCCATCTACGGTAAACAACACACCATTGCGATAAAGTTCGTTGGAAGTCAGGCACTTCACCCCATTCACTGTGCCATCCGCCAAATAACTGTATTTGCCGTTCAACATCATCATCTGCACTGAATCTCCTGACGGGATGGCAGCATAATTATACATCGCCATGTGGTTTTGCAAGAATTGTTTAATGACAGTGTTGTCGTTATTCTTTATCCGGTTGTTCTTTTGGGTATTGTAAACCTCTGTCAGGCTGTCCACAGCTGCCTCCGTGAGATAGTCGTTAGTGGGAGCGAAAAGGGTAAACATCCGGTCACCGCCGAAATAATATTCATATCCCACATTTTCCACCAAACGTGCAAAATTGGACAGCTCTGGGCGTTCTTGTAACGCCTGCTACAAGGACTCTTCACTGGCCATAGGGTTACCCTGCCCGTAATGTTCATCCCATTCGTCACTGCACGAAGCCACGAACGGCAGCAATGCCGCCCAAGCATATTTTATAATTGTCTTTTTCATAATTCGTCGTTTATTCATCTTACAAATCATCCTCTTGCTCTCCGTCATCCGTCACGCCATATACGCTCTTGGGCACCAGTTCCAGATAATCGAGCATGAACTCCGTGCTGCCGTTGTCCGAAACGTTGCGGATACGCAAGAAATGGTCTTTATCAGGATTGATATGTACCGTACAAAGCACAATGCGATAAGTATCCGCACAATTTGCGAATATGTCGTGACGATCTCCCAATAAATGATACCCTCCGGCAGCACCTCGGTAATAGCCCTTGTTTTTCAACGCTTTCCGTTCTTCCTGTTTTTCAGATGAAGACATGGCAGATGTGTAATCGCTGCGGAACGCCGTACCCAAAATGGTAGGGTCGGCAAGGTTTTTGGTCATATCCAAAGGTATGCCTTGCGGCACATCGTCGAAATAGATTTGGCCAATGCCACGCGTCGGCTCGCAAGTGAACCCCAAACGTATTTGCCAATCGCCCTCGAACGGGACTGGTGGTATCTTAAACGTGAAATCATAGTCACCGAACAAGTTCATTTCGTCTCCCTCATAACAGTAGTACCCTAAACGCGGACGGCGGTAAATAAAATATCCCGCACTCTTCACATTCTTCAAATACCCGTTGGGGAAATAGTAATTACGCCCGTACTTGGCTGTCTCGTCAAAAGGAGGATCGTTGTATCTCGGGTCGCCGTTCTGCCGGATATCATTCGTCATCAACTCTGGAAAAATCGTGGAGAAATCCATCCGGATACGGCAGTTTTGCACGATGTCACGGGTGTCGGTACTAAAGGCCACGATGTCGTTGACATAGAAATACCGCCCGTTCAGTCCCTCTTGCTCATATTCCGGTTCTATCGTGCGGCTGACCATGGAACCGTGGATGCTGTAATTGTCGTCATAACGCCGGTTCAGGTAGATTTCCAAACGTTGGTCGCCCGACATGTTCGTATATTTCCATACCGTAAGCTTTTCCACCTTCATCATCGTACGGGGCAGCATCGTCTCATACCAGTCTTCCGGATTCATCAAAGTGGTCTCTATGCCGATGTCGTTCAATGGGGTCAGGTAATTCCACCCCTTCACGTCACGGTCGAGGATATGGTAAGCCATAAAACGGTTCAACGGGTTTTTGCGGTGTTCCAACCGCTCAAAGCTATGGTATTCGGCATTTTTATCTTCCGGATAAACCGCATCATATATCTCACACGCCTTATCGTAAAGCCCCTTGATGTCACCGGGCACGATTCCGTATTTCCTCGACAATACCGAGTCCGGAACGACGAACAACGTAAACCCGTAACGTTTCTCATCAGGAACGGTAGCCGTCTCTTGGTTGATATGGGAAGTGTAGTAATAACGTTCATACAAATCCGGATTCCACGAATCGTCACGATAGGCGTTGAGGGAATCTAATAATCCCGTGGCCTTCAAAGCTGCATAGAACGTCGTAATCTTATCGTTTTGCTCCAACACCTTCGGCAACATCCGGTTGGAGTTTTCCAACACTTCCGTTACGGGTTGCATGATTCCGTTCTCTACCGAGTCGTCTTGAAGTTCGAAAATGACATGGGCAGTCTTGTTGACCATAACCACGGCGTTCCCGTTTTCATCATTGCCATGCCCTATCTCTAAATAACGGCGGTTCATGTTGGTCGTCGGCAACACCCCGTCGTTCATCTCAGAAGTGGAATACATGTTTTCCACCAAATGCGTACGGACAATCGTATCGCAATCCGCGTCCGTCAAATCGTCGAGCGACCTCAACCCTTTTCCTTTGATGTAATCTTGCAAGGCTGCATTGGTCGGAGCGAAACACGTATAAGAACCGTAGGAAGAAAGCATGTCCATCATCCCGGCACGGTTGACCAATGTGGCAAAATCGCTGAACTGTTCGGTCTTTAGCAGGTAGTCGCTCATCATCTGCCCTTTAAAGGTATAGTAATTCATCTCATCCGGTTCATCGGAACATCCTATGAAACCGAACAGGGCCAACAAGGCAGCCAAGCCTCCCCAATATTTAAATACTGACCTTTTCATAATCATCATTTTTTTGTGTTTATACTGTCTTTATTCGTACGAACTACTTTCCCCGCTTGCAAAAGCAGGATTCTGTTCTAAATATAGATTGACTTTCAGTTCGTCCTCGTTATAAGGCCAATAAATGGCCTCCATCCTCGAAAGCTTACTTTGCACAGCAGAGCCGTTCGTCGTATACTTGCGCTTCACCTGTTCCACCAAATAGTCCGTATTGCCCTCACGACGTGCACGACGCACCAAGTCGAACCACCTTTTCCCCTCGAACATGAGTTCCCGTTGGCGTTCGGCCATCACGAGGTTATTCATCGTACTTTTCGTCGTATATAATGTGCTGTCCAGAACTGCCACCTTGTTCTTGTCGCAATTGGAACGAAGGTTTACTGCATTGACCAACTTGAAAGCCTCGGAAAGCTTCGGGTCTTTCCCGTTTTCCCTGTCTACGGCAAGTTGTACCAACGCTTCGGCTTTCATCAGCATGATGTCCGTCAGACGGTAAACGATCCAGTTGGCCGAACAATAACTCGCCCTATAAGCCGTACCGTAGGACACGGACAATTCATCGGATGTGGAAGCAGACAAGTCAATCGTGGCACTGTTTGTAACATACTTGTTAATCTTGAAATCCGTAGAAGTGGAACGCTGTAAGCTTTCATAATAACGTGTATCATACATGTTATTATAAATCTGGTAAGAACGGTCCGGAATATCCGTTGCGATGAAATCGGCAGGACGGAAAAAGCCGGGAAAGGTTTCTTCATTGCCATAACCATGACTCACCGCCTCGTTGGAAAGCATATTGTCATTATCCATGTAAGTCAATTCGAAAATGCTCTCACTGCTGTTGCCGTCCACAAACAATTGGGTATAAGCACTGCCATACATGGTATTGGTACTGTTCGCATCACTAATCAAAGGATACCCTTCCACCAATTTGTCAACCACACCGGTCACAAGGCCGCCATACTCCCGGTACTTTTCATTATACTCTTGCAACTTGGCATTGATGACCGTATCGGCATACCAAATGCACTTTTCATAATCCTGCTTCCATAAATACATCTCACAAAGCATGGCGTGGATGGCATCCTGCGTGATTCTTCCTGTCTGGTATAAAGGACTTGTTTCCGGATAGACCTTCACTGCGTCATTTTGAACCGACTCGAGGTCTTTTATCAACGCGTCCAGAATATCATCGAACTTGCTAGCCGGCAAAGCCAACTGTTGGTTGTCGTCCACGTATGCTTCCGTCGTATAGGGAACATCCCTGAAAGCACGAATCAGGTAGAAATAGCACAAGTCACGCAACGCCGAAGCTTCCGCTACCGTGGCCTTCAAGGCACTCGGGGTATAATCCGGGGACTTTTCTGCCACCTGGGGAGCATATTTTATAATCAAGTTACAACTGTTGATTACGCTATAAAACTTCTCCCATTTCGTGTAGGAATTGTTCGCCCGCAAGTTTTCCTCAAAGATATTGGACAAATCGACATTCGTATTCACGTTGTTGCCCGCCACGATATTGTCCGAACGCACTTCGCCCCAAACCATAAGACGGTACACGAAGTCGCCACTTTGCATCGTAGAGTAACAGCCGCTTATCATATTGTCCACATCGCTTTTCTCGTCCCAGAAATTCTCCAGCACGATATCATTCAAAGGCTTGATGTCCAAAAAATCCCCACAACCGGTAAATGAACATGCGGCTAACGCTGCCGACATTAAGATTGAATATGATTTCATTTTTTCTTCGCTTTTGATTATTATTTAGAAATCGACGGTCACGCCCAAGGTAAACGACTTCGCACGCAGTGTCTGCCCACTGTCTTGTGCCACTCCGTAACTTCCATAATTGATTTCAGGATCCACACCCTTGTATTTCGTCAATACGAACAGGTTGTTCGCGCTCACGTAACAGCGCAAGCCTTTAAGCCGCAACGCCCTTGCCACCTTGCTACTGAACGAATAAGACAGTTGCAAATAATTGAGCCGCAGGAACGAACCGTCTTCCACAAACCTGTCGCTGACCAACGTGTTGTAATTGGATACGGCACCGTTGCTCAATGTCCCGTACATGGCTCGCGGAATCGGAGTCACATCGCCCTCCTTGCGCCAACGGTAATTCACGGCCTGGCTTTGATTGTTGTTCGTAATCATGGATTCGGCATCCAAACGGGCCAGGTTCAGAATCTTATTGCCTACACGGTAATTGAACTGGGCATTCAGCCTCCAACGGTCGTAATTCAACGTAAAGCCGAATCCTCCCGTGAGCTTGGGTAATGAAGAGCCGAGGTAGACGATATCCAATTCATTGATGTTCCCGTCATGGTTGATGTCTTCGTAAATGGCATCACCGCCCTTGAAATCATAATCCTTCGATTCGTTTTCAGCATTCGAGAAACAGTATTTCACCCGTTTGGGTTCCCCTTTGCTGTCGCGGATGATTTCCCCGTTGGCATTCAAAACCACCGGAGCCGTCTTTCCGTCTGCCAGGAACTGTTCTTGTTCGGCCACCCCCATGTCCGCAAAAGTCTCATAATGATATTGATATACACCTTTATAACGGAAACCGTAAATTGCCCCGAAAGGATTATTCAATTGCACGCGCTGCAACACGTTACGGTTTTCTTGTGTAAACTTGGTGTTCAACATATTCAGCACGGTAGCGTCCATTTCAAGAATCTCATTCTTGTTGTTTCCGAATGCCACATTGAAATCGGCAGAAAACTTACCGGCCTTGATAATCCTGTTCGTCGTTATATTGAATTCCCAACCCAAATTCCGCATTTTACCAACATTCCTATAAGCCAATTTGGAGAATCCCGTACTCGAAGGTATGGAGACATCCCTCATCAACATGTCGTCCGTGGTCGAATGATACCATTCCAAAGTCAGTTTCAAACGGTCGTCCAAAAATCCCAAATCCATACCCACATCATACGTGGATTTGGTCTCCCAACGAAGGTCCGTAAGACGCATGTTCGACTGGTTCATGGCATTCATGTCGATATAAGCCGAACCGGTACCGAACTTGCTTTCATAAAGATAATCCTCCGTAGGTTGGTTGCCCACCCTGCCCCAACTAGGACGTATGGAAAGCATGGACAGCCATTTACGGCTCCACTCCATCCAAGATTCGTCAATGATGTTCCAACGTGCGGAAACGGCAGGGAAAACACCCCAACGTTGATCCGGACCGAATTTCGTACTTCCGTCGGCTCGCACGGAGAAATCCAACGAATAACGGCTCTTGTACGAATAGTGCATGGAAAACGTGTAGTAAATGGAACGCCATTGTTTATAACTGGTAGACATACCCTTAATCATGCCGCCCGCGTCAGGACTTTCTATTCCTCCGGAAGGAAGCCCGCGAGATTCCGTGTACTGTTGGTTGTTGTTGCCGGATATGAGGTTGAAGCGCGCCATGGCCATCATAGAATGGTCTTTATTCTTGAAAGCCGGAATGAGCGTCAACGTCTGTTTGGTATCAATGGCCACATTCTTCGAGCTTCCGGTATATCCCATGTTGACATCCCCGTTCCAACTGATGGTTTTCAGTTCTTGCGGATAGAACTTGTCGATATACTCATTGAAAACATTCATGTTCACCCGTCCGTTCCATCTTAGCTGCCATTCATCTTCTGTGGTTCCCAACAGGTTGTATTGGATTTCCAGTTCCGGGGTAATGTCGTAAGTCTTGTCACCGAACTTTGCCAAGTGCGCACTGGCCACAGGATTTACCAGGTCTTTCTGATTCCCGTTGAATACGGAAGAGGCAGACTGGAGCATCTCATAATATCTTCCGGTGGAAAGTCCCGTGCGGGGATCTTGCTCGTAAACGGACATGTTGGGCATCTTTTTATAAGCAATGGCCAACAAGTCATCATAATTCTTCTGGTTGTCCGTGTAAGTCATGGCAAAGTTCGTCGAAATCTTGATACGGTCGCTCACGTAATAGTCCAAAGCCAGACGAGTGGACAGGCGGTCCAATTTCTGTTGGATGACGGAACCAGTCTCATGGTCATACCCTCCCGATATCCGGAAAGTGGCCTTCTCGCCTCCTCCGGTTACAGAAACGTAATGGTTCTGCCTCAATCCCCATTGGGTCACTTCATCCTGCCAATCGGTATTATTATTGTACTGTTCATACTCCGAAAAGGTAGGGTCGTAGTTCAATTCCGGGATGTTGGAAGCCGTAGAGCTTTGCTCCGGATTGAAATAACTTTCTTTCAGCAACATCGTGTACTCATCGCCCGTCAGCATCTTATAGCCTTCCGGTTGGTAAGTCCCCGTAAGACGCAAGGAATAACTTACGGCAGGTGCTCCCCTTTTACCGCGTTTGGTCTTGATTTCGATGACTCCGTTGGCACCTTGCGAGCCGTAAATAGCCGTGGCAGCAGCATCCTTCAACACACTGATTTCCTCTATGTCTTCGGGATTGACGTTCAACAACTGAGCAAAGGTTTCATCGTTGGCACTGTTGATGTCGAACGTGCTCATGTCCACGTTCCACGTGTTACCGTTCACGACAATAAGGGGGTTTTGGTTGGTCAGCGTACTGATGGAGGACGTTCCGCGCAAACGCATCGTGGTCCCGCTTCCCAAATTACCAGAATTGGAAATGATGTCAAGCCCGGCGATACGTCCTTGCAAAGCTTCATCGACAGTCGTAATGCCCAACCCCTCGAATTCTTTTGTGGATATGGTTTGGGTAGCAAAGCTGACTTCCCTTTCCGGAATAGCAAGCCCCCCGCTGTTCAAACGTTTCTTGGATACGACAGACACCTCTTTCATTACACGTTGTGCAGATTCCAACGTAATGTTGTACACCGTACGGTTTATGGGGAGCGTTTGCGTCTTATATCCCATAAAACTGACTTTCAGCTTATTCTTCGTGCTCTTCACCTTCATGGCAAAATGGCCGTTGAAATCCGTAATCGTAGCGTTGATGTTACGCCCCGTGGCATCCACCTCACACACCGTCGCCCCTATCAATGTTTCCATCTCATCCCGTACCGTACCGCTCACGGACGTTATCTGGGCATGAACCGAACCGACCATAAGCCCGAGCCATAGGACGGTCATCAATATTCTATTATTCATAATGTTCATTTATCAATTCGACATTACCTGTTATTCATATTTCTCCATTTGCTCTTCGTCATACATCAATGCCCCGTCAATCAAATGCACCACGGCGTATGACGAGGTGTATATGGTGTTCTTCCCCGTATCGAAAGCATATTCACGGCACATGTTGTTGTAAAGCCCTTCGGTGGTCACCACGCGCCGTGTCCGTCCGAGGTTGTCGGTCACCGTCATGCCGTCATTGCCCTCCTTGTCCACTGTCACACTGTAAAAACGCCGGTTGGCCGGATTCAGCTTGGCCGTTTCATATTTGACCCCGCTTTCGCTTCCGTCACCAATGTACACGGAATTATCCTGTATATGGTAACGCAAGAAATTCACAATCCTGTTTTTAATCCTGTAACGGGCATCGGGATCGGTCGCATTATCAAAGTCTTCCCAATACGGAAGGACACCTTTCTCGTGCAATTCCTCTATGGCCTTGTTGGTCGGCACATAGACCGTGTAATTGTATGTCTCGAACAGGCGTATGTTCTGGTCTACACAGGAATACTTGTCATCTATTTGGGATGTCAGCAAGTTATAATCCGTCGAATCCGGGTCGCCGCCGCTCAACAGTTCCAGGAAGCGGGAATACTCCTCATGTTCTGTCAATGTCTGGTAAACAGACTTACG
>ENA-OOXC01001484-OOXC01001484.1-human-gut-metagenome-genome-assembly--contig:-NODE-1484-length-13776-cov-8.725967_pt1 | contig 13776 bp, 9 predicted proteins | sample MGYA00241578_ERZ501325 | MGnify/ENA primary metagenome ERZ501325 (study PRJEB25962, sample SAMEA2042737) | human gut metagenome | biome: human gut; feature: human-associated habitat; material: faeces...
TAAGAGGGAAAGAATAAAAAATCAGAGCCGTGACACAGTTCTGTTTACACTACCGGTTTGAAACAACACTGTGTTTGTAACCTTATATTATTCCACTGTTCCTTAAACCATTCAACTAAAGGTTGTCTATTTATATACAAAAAACATCAAGATACCCCTATATATAATAAGGTGTCATAACCGACAGACGGAGCGTGCTTGTTTTCCAACTATGCTTTGTTCTGTTTCTATATTCTTTGTTTCGTGTTTTTCAGCAGTATCTTGCTCCTGTGGTGGTGCCAATTCTAACTGTATTTTTCTATCCAACGCCGCCAGTTCCGCTTTCAGACCTTTCAGTTCTTCCTCTTTTTTCCAAGTCTTGCCAGCTATCTCTTCCAGTTGCGGTATTTCCTTTTCCAAAGCCTTGCATCTTGAATCATACTGCTCAATGTAGCTTGGTATCTTCTGCAAGGCATTCAGAAAGTTGTTTGCCGCTGCTATCGGGTCCGACTTGGCGATGTGACCGTAGTTGTACTGGTACTTGTAATTGCCCTCGACAAAAAAGCGGTTGTCAACAAATGGAAGACCATTCTCGAAACTTGTCTCGCTGACAATCTTGACAGGGAATCCGTAGATTTCTCCAATCCGCTTGTATTGTCCGCCAGTTGTCTCTTTCTCCGCCAACATTTGCAGATGCTTTCCTATAACCTCTAAGTTCGTGGACTCCACACCATCAAGAGTGATGAGGTTGAGGATGTTGCCGTCCTTGTCTTTCTTGGCTTTGCCCATAAACTTGCCGTAGTCCTCGGTCATTCCCTTGAGAGAGGCTTTGTTGTTGCCCAGCTCTGCCGTCTTTGACTGCAATTTTGTTTCTGAGTCACGCTTGCCCTTGTTAAACGATTTGCGCTCACCCTCCAAGGATGCAATCTTCTTTTCCAGCTTCGCCTTATCAAGCAAGTCGGTATTTCCGGAGAGAATAGCCATATACTCTGAAAAATTCATGCCCGATTTCTCGTCCATCGCTCCCTCGTCAATGGTTCTCGCTCCCAAGGCTCCGCTTTTCAACTGCGAGATAAAAGTCTGCTTGCAGTGCAGGAGGTTGAACTTGTAAGAGTCAAGCGACTTTTCCACCGCATAGATGATGACATCCACCTTATTGTCGGCATACAGCTTGGCAATCTCGTTACCAGCACGCACACCTCGACCGTCACGCTGTGCCAAGTCTGACGGTCGCCACGGTGTGTCCAAATGATGAATAGCAACACACCTTTTTTGTGCGTTTACACCTGTGCCCAACATGGATGTGGAGCCGAATAATACACGCACTGAACCCTCGTTCATGGCTGCTATCACCGCCTTTCTTGCCCTCTCGTTCTTGCATTCCTGAATGAAGCGAATCTCTGACGAGGGTATTCCATAATCCTCTATCAGCTTACGCTTGATTTCAGAATACACGTTGAATTCCCCAGGTCTGTATGTGCCAAGATCTGAGAATACGAACTGTGTGCCCTTGTAATTGTCATAGCGTTTGTAATAGTCCGCTATCATCTTGGCACAATGGCTTGCCTTGTTGTCGGGATGATCCTCACAAGTCGGGTCTATCATGCGCATATCGAGAGCCATCTTTCGGGCATAGTCTGTGGCTATGAGCATCTTTGCCTTCTCTTCCGTTTCCGACAGTGGCAGTCTGCCGAGGATGGTGGCATCACCTGTCTTGGCAAACTCCATCAGCTTTTGGATGAAATCTTCCTGCTCTGGTGTCGGCGGTATGTTATGAAGGATCTCGTTCTTCTCCGGTCTGTCCACACCAACTGCCTCCGCCGTGCGATAGTCGGTTATCTCGTTGTAGAAAGCAGCAAGCTCCGGTACTTTGATGAAGTATCGGAAACGCTCCTTCTGTACGATGTTGTTGGTGACGTTAAACTCGAAGTCGGTAGTCTTCTTGGCGAAGATTGCCGCCCACGCATCGAAACAGCGGATGTCCTGACGCTCCAGTTCCTTGGGGCGCAGGTACTTGAAAAGCAGATACAACTCTGTCAGTGAGTTACTGATAGTTGTTCCCGACAGGAATGTCGCTCCCAGATCTCTGCCTGTCCGTTCCTGTATGGTACGGATAGCAAAGAGCATGTTGAGCGCCTTCTGGCTTCCCTCGCTGTTGCCGAGTCCTGCCACACGGTCGTGACGGGTGTTGAACATGAGGTTCTTGAACTGGTGACTCTCGTCCACAAACAAGTGGTCGATGCCCATCATGCGGAAGTCCACCACATCATCGGTGCGCTGCTCGATGCTGTAGGCTATCTTCTGCAACTTCACCTCCAGATTCTGCTTTCGCTTTTCCAAGCCTTTGAGCATTCCCCTCGACACGTCTTTGCCCTGCGTGCGTATCACTTCCAGATTCTCCTCCACAGTATCAAGCTCAGCCTGCAATATCTGCCGCTGGAGTTCTGGCGATTGCGGTATCTTCCCGAACTGGTCATGCGACATGATTACACAGTCATAGTCGTTGTTCTTGATGTTGTTGAAGAAACTGACACGGTTCTTGGTGGAAAAATCCTTCTCCGAGGCATAGAGTATCCTCGCATGGGGGTAAGCTGTCTGATAGGTGGCAGCTATCTCCGCGACATTGGCTTTCAGCCCGATAATCATCGGCTTGTGAGCCATACCGAGACGTTTCATCTCATGCGCAGCCATGCACATGATGAGGGTCTTGCCAGTTCCAACCTCATGGTCACATATCCCGCCGCCGTTCTGCAAAAGCATCCATACACAGTCCTTCTGACTTGGGTACACACTCTTGACACCATACTTTCCGCCAAGGGCTTTCAAGTCCAAACCGGGGAAGGTCTGGTGAGAACCGTCATACTTCGGACGCACGAAGCAGTTGAACTTCCGGTTGTACATCGTTGTCAAGCGTTCCTTAAAGGAGTCAGACTGCTCCTCCAGCCATTCAGTGAACCCGTTGCGGATTTCGTCAATCTTGGCATTGGCAAGCTGTATGCCCTCGCTGTCACGCACCTTGATGTCGTTGCCGTGTTCATCCTCACCGATGCTCTTCATCATGTCGGGACAGGTGTTGTGCAGGGCATGTTTCAGAAGACTCATGCCGTCATAGTGGCGGTAATATCCCTTCACCATATACTCATCCGTGATGGCCATGGTCTTCATACTGCATTTTGCCGAATATTCGTCCATGCTGTCGGAATAGACGATGCTGACCTGTGTATTGAAGAGGTGACTCATGTAAGCGGAATACACACCTGTAGGTATCCAACGCTCACCGAAGTTGAAGTCCAGGTCCTCAAAGGCTATCGGTTCGGGAATGCTTGCCTTCAAGGCTTCCAACGACTCCCTCACGATTGCATAGTCGGGATTTTCCTTCAGCCATTCTTCTATACGCTCCGCTTTCTCTATTACATTGCCAGCAATGAAGCGGTCGGCAATCTCGTAGCCATCTATGAGCGGATTGTAATAGATGCGTCCTTTAAGCGCTTCCGTCAGTTCCTGTTCCGGCATATCCGATAATTCAGTCATATACGGCAAGTCGATACGGCCGAACTTGTTGAGCGAGGCGGTGAGCGCTTCCTCTGGAGAATCCACATGACTGACCTCGTCAAGCGAAAAAGAGACCGGGTGGTCGAAGATGTCTGACTTTGTGAACTGTCCGTTTTCCACCCGTTCCAACGACAGCATGTCGCGCCCTGAGGCATCCATAAGGATGAACTTCACGTTCTGCTTGGCATTGAGGTTGCCGAAGCGGATGAAGAAAGCGTCATAATAGACATTCAGACTCTCACGCATCTGCTTGTTTTCCGTCTGTTCTTCCGCTTCATAGGTGTAAAGTTTCTGATAGGCATCACGGAGGGCGATATACAAGACTGCCTTTTCTTTCTGCTCCATATTCAGATCCAACGGCATGAAGGTAGCACCATACTTGGTAAGGTCTTTCAATACACCGATGGTTCTGGCAGAGTCGAGCACCATAGAACCCTCACGATGAAAACTTTCCAGTTTCTCATCAAATGGACGGGGCTTCATAGCATCCTCTTTCTTCTTTGCCAGCTCTTCCCGCTTTCTTTCTTGCTCTTTTTGCTGTTCCCGCTCATGATTTGTTTCTTCCAATGTGTTCTGAGTCTTGGAATCTTCTTTTGGCTCATTCCCTTTCGAATGTCCATGCCCGATTTGAGCTTTGAGAACTTCTATCGGTTCCATCGGCGGTTTGAACTTCGGATCAAGCGTATCTTCAACGCCCAAAGCCTTGAGTTGTTCCTGACGGTGCAGTTCCGCCTTTTGGCGCAGCAGCACCCTGTCTTCGGGAGCCATGGTCATCATCATCTCGTAAAAGCCGTTGATTGGCGGATTCTCTTCCCAAGAGATGCTTGCGTATGGCTCATCCCCAGGCAGGATTGGTTTTGTCTCCTGTGCTGTTTCCTGCTCTTTTGTATCTGTCAACGAAGGCTTTTCTTCTTTTTCCACAGGCTTTGTCACAACTTCAAACGTCGGATTGACGCTTTTTACCAACGGACTTGCTTTCTTCCTTGACACTTTCTTGGCGGCAGCACCCACTGTTACCTCTGCTTTCTTCTTCGTAAAATGGACAGTCTGACGGTTTCCTTCTTCCATTCCCCAAAGGTCAAACAGCGTCATTTGGACTGGCGGCTGCTGATGATTGGACTTTGGGGATAGCTCAGCATCATCAGTAGGCTTTTCCTGCTTTTGCAAGGATACTACCGTATCGTTCTGCTTTTCCTCAATAGACGGCTTCATCTTTTCTGTTTCTTCAACCTCCTTAACTTCCTCAGCTTTTGTTTCCTCTATCCCCAAGTATCGGTTCAAATTGAGGTTCTTCTTAAAGTCTTCATGGAGCATCTTTCGCAAATCATCTGCAATGCCTTCCACGCCATCCTCATGCGTGTATATCATTGCAGGTTTGCCGAATGAGTCAGTATCCAACTTTGCTGTTGTATGGATAATGCGTTCCGGATGCTCCAGAAAGTAGTTGTTTGTCGGAATGCGGTTCTCGTCATTATAGACGGTATCAAGCAGGTTGTCGTCTCCTCGCAGCGACTCCTTTTGGCTGTTTTTCTGGAGGATGATGAGGTCACTGCCCACTTCCGTATTGGCATTTTCCGTGAACAGGTTGTTGGGAAGACGAATCGCTGACACGAGATCTGCATGATAGAGCATCATAAAACGCGCGGCACTGTTGTTTTTGGCATTCAATACGCCTTGTGAGGTGATGAAGGCAACCAATCCGCCGTCCCTTACCGTATCAAGAGCCTTGACAAAGAAGTAGTTGTGTATGCGTCTGGTAACAAGTGCCCTCATGCCTTTCATGGCTGTATAGGACGGATCAAATACGGCAACATCGCCAAAGGGAATATTTGAGATGGCGAGGTCGAAGTAATCATTGAAAGGCTTTTCTATCTTCTCGAATCCCTCTATGCGCACTTTCTGCTCCGGGTGCAGATGGTGGAGTATCTTTCCTGTAAGCAGGTCTTTTTCAAACGCCATAATGTCTGCCTTGGGATTGTTATCCAAGACGGAATCGACAAAGGCACCAATGCCTGCCGAGGGTTCAAGTACCTTTTCGGGGATAATCTGATGCTCTTTCAACACATCCGTCAGAGCCTCTGTAACGGCTGACGGCGTGTAGAATGCCGTGAGGACAGACTGTTTCAGACTGTCCATCAACTGTTTGTACTCGCTTTCATTCTTGCTGTTTTCACGGATAAGTCTATGCAGCTCCACTGTTGGAGCAAACAATTCAAGGTCTGACTTTGCCCAATGGACGGCATCCGCCAGTTCCCTGGCAGGGTTCAGGATGCACTTCAATCCCCCGAATCCGCAGTAACGCTCCAGAAGGAGACGCTCACGGGCGGTCGGCGTGCGCTGTTCCCTGTCAAGGATGAATGCTGTCTCTATCGCCTTGATGTTGTCGTTCAGACGTTGTTTTCTATTGTACGCCATTTGACTCTATGAAAAGGGCTACGGCTCCCGTCAACTCTGTATAGAGCTGGTCATAGTCCGGTGACTGGGCAAAATCGTCATCGGTGAGGTCGTAAATGGAATACACGTTATCAACCAAAGGCAGGAGGTTCTTGACAAACGCTTCCTGATCTTCTACTGCTACCTCCAGGGGAAACTCACTGTCAACAACATCATACAGGATGCTGTACTTGGAAAAGCGGAGACCTTTCAGCAATGCTGACATGGCAAGTTCTTGTGCAGCATCGGCAAAGAGGGCATCACGCCGTGCCTGCTCATATACTTCTGCGGCATGGTCTGCACGTTCGCGGATAAAGTCCGCATCGCTGGCTTGTGGAAAACGGTTCTCTCTGAGGTGGTTCAAGAGGTACAGTCCGTAATAGGACAGCTCTGTCTGTGCCTGTTTCTTTCTGTTCATTTGTCTGTTGAATGGATTAAGTGGTGAATAATAAACCGTGGATGGCGGTTGGTGTTAGTTGAAAGCAAGAAAAAGGCACTCGGTATCCCTCCGAGTGCCGCCACTTAATCCACAGTAAATAAAAGCATCCTGAATCAAGACACCATTTATGAACCATGTTTCGGTGGCAAAGGTACAAACTATTTCTTGTATCTCTTCACATTTCCTCGCTTTTCTGCTTTTTTGCGCTCTGCAAAGACGAATTTCGTGTTGAATTTCTCGTCAAAGGCAATGGCTGCGGAGAATGGTTTGCCTTGCTTGCTGGTGAAACCATTGAGCGTTCTGGTCTTGCCCTTGGTGAGCAAGTCGGTGATGTCGGCATCAGTGAGCAACTTTCCTGCTACCTGCTTGAACACTGGCATACCGCACTCCTTGTTGCTGCATCTTACTACCTTTCCGAAGAACTGCATGGTACCTTGCTTGCATTTAGGACACTGGCAGCCGGAATCCTTGTGGCTGAAAAGTCTGTCACAACCTAACAATTCCGCAGTGATTTCACGGGTATAACCTTCGATACTATGGGTGAACCCGTCTGCACTTGCTTCACCTCGTTCAATCTTGGCAAGTTCCGCCTCCCATTTGCCCGTCATCTCCACATTGGCAATCGCCATGTTCTTCACCACGGAATGCAGGGCGAGTCCTTTTTCCGTCGGCACAAGTTTCTTCTGCTGGCGCACCATATACTCTCGTTTGAGCAGGGTTTCGATGATGGCGGCACGTGTGGCAGGTGTGCCAATACCGCTGTCCTTCATTGCCTGGCGCATCGTATCATCTTCTATCTCTTTGCCTGCGGTCTCCATTGCTGCAAGCAATGTGGATTCCGTATGCAATGGCTTTGGTTTGGTCTTGCCCTCCGTGATGGTGCAGCCAGAAAGAGTGATATGCTGTCCTTCTTGCCAGTTGGGAATGACTTGATCCTTGACCTCATTGTCTGTTGCGTCTGCATCCTTGTACTGCCTGTTGTCCTTTTCCTTGAGCGACAACGCTCGCCAACCAGTCTGTCGGATGATGGAGCCGCTGATGCCAAACTCAACTTCATGATCCACTTGCGCCGTTACTGATGTGATGTCCTTGATGCAGTCTGCCGAGAACGCTTCAATCATCCGGCACAATATCATGTCATAAACGATCTTCTCGTCCTTGAAAAGACCAATGGCGGCATTTTCTGTGATGAGCAGAGCATGGTGATCGGTCACTTTGGCGGCATTCACGCTGTTCTTGCTGTAGTCCTCACTGCCAGGCAAGAGTTTCACTTTTTCTCCATATTCCGAATGATTCTCCAGATTCTTGAAGAGTTTGGGAAGGGTGGCAAATACATCATCCGAGATATAGCGGCTTGATGTTCTTGGATAGGTGATGAACTTTGCCTCGTAGAGCTTCTGGGCGATGGAGAGTGTATGCTCTGCCGTGAAGCCATGCTGGGAGTTGGCTTCTTTCTGCAAGGTGGTAAGATCGTAAAGGAGCGGTGCCTTCTCCACCTTTCGCTTGGTTGCGACCTTTGTGATGATGGCAGAACCGGTATCTTTCACCTTATTATATATGTCGGTTGCGGTGGCTTTGTCTGTCCATCGGTTGGCAGATGTGAACTTCAGTATATTGCCACTGTCTGCATCAACCACACCGAAGTGTACCTGCCAGAACGGTTTCGACTCGAAACGCTTGTGTTCCCAATAGCGTTCGCACACCATGCCAAGGGTCGGAGTTTGCACACGACCTACGGAATAGGTGCCACGTCCTGCAGCTATCGTTAGGGCTTGTGTGCCGTTGATGCCGACGAGCCAGTCTGCCTCACTTCGTGCCTTGGCTGCATGATAGAGATTGTCATACTCCTTGCCATCCCTGAGGTTCAGAAGTCCCTCACGGATGGCGGTGTCCGTAAGCGAACTGATCCAGAGACGGTCGAAAGGTTTCCTGCAACTGAGATACGCATAGAGGTATCGGAAAATCAACTCTCCCTCACGTCCGGCATCGGTTGCCACGATGATGCGCTCACTGCTGTCAAACAGCTTGCCGATAATTTTAATCTGGGCAAGCACACCTGCATCTGGTTTGTAGACGTTCTCAGTCTTGACTTGTCGGGGAACAAGAACGAACGGGTCGGGAATCACAGGCAGATTCTCTGCATGGAATCCCTTCATGCCGTAGGTTTCCGGCATGGCTGGCTGCACTAAATGTCCGAATGCCCATGTCACATAATAGCCATTGCCCTGCATATAGCCTTCCTCACGCTTGTCAGCTCCCACAATGTGGGCGATTTCCTTGGCTACGCTTGGTTTCTCTGCGATGATTGTCTTCATTGTCTGTTGTTTTTGTGACATCCGCAACCGTGGGATAGACGGTCGCAGATGTCGGTTGTTATAATGGATGATTAACTCTGTGGATCAAGTGGCGGCAACTACATCTTCACGCTTCTTGTCTTTCTCTTTGGCTTCTGTTCCTCGGCGTTCTGTTCCTTCTGCTGCTTTTCGTTCTTTGGCGCAGACTGTCCCGGACTCAGCGGATCCTTGGTGTGCTTGGTCGCCTCATGGGTCTTGCCCTGCTCATTGACGGCGACTTGTACCTTGTTCTCGTTGGTCGGAATCTGTTCCTTTGCCTGTTTGAGGTCTGGATTGTTGCGGTAGGAACGTGGCTGCATCTTGTCGAAGTCGAACTTCACATAGGCGGTATAGGTACCGCTGCCGTTCTTGTTGGGCACTTCCTTGATCTCGATGGTCTTGCCTGCCACATAGTCGTCCTTCTGCTGCTCGGTCAGTTCCTTCTTGAAATAGGTGTTGAGTCGGCGGATGGTCCCGTCCTCATTGAGCCAGTGGTTGGGATCTTGCTGCTTCTTCTGACCGCCCGCATCACCTTCCGCCTTCTGCTCCTGCTTGTCGGCGGTTTGCTTCTTGTCGCCATTCTGTTTCTGACCTTGCGCCTGTCTTGTGCTGCCAGGCACGAACTCCACGCCACGCTGTTCCACATTCACCTGCAACAGCGGTGTAAACTTGCGCCCGTTGGCAAGCTCAATCTCCTTGCGAAGCGGAATACCTGAGTAGAGCACTCTCTTGTCGTCCTTGGTAATAGGTGTCTTGCCGATGGTATCGGGTATGCGCACCTTGTTGGTAGGGATGTCAACAATCTCATTGGTGAGACGGTCGATACTGATGAAATGAGGACGCAGCTCACCTGTATTCTTGTCGGGGAAATCCACTACCTTTCCGAGGTTACCGTTCTGCAACAGGTTCTTCTTGTCCTCTGGAGTGAAGGTATAGCCTTTGTAAGCGACATCGAGTTTTGGCTCGTTGCGCACGAAATGTGGCACAAGTTGCAACTGGTCGTTATCGTCCTTGCGGAATGACAGACGGGCCTGTATCTCTATCTGTTCACCGCCGAAGGTCGGATTCACAATCACAAGCCCCGTCTTGCCGTAGTTGAGCAGGGCTTTCATATCCTTCTCATTCATACTATTGAAGTCTATGCCATATTTGGCACCAAGTTCCTGCAGGTTCACATCGTTACCGCTGATGAGGTTCTGCTTTACACCAGGAGCGGTCTGTGCCTGCTGTTCGGTTGCGGTCTGTTCTGGTTTCTGTTCCATGTCGTTCTCTTTTTCGTTGGTTTGTTCAGATGATACATTCTCTTTTTCTGTGTTAGCTTGCGTCTTGGACGCATCGTCCGATGATGCGGTTTCTTTCGCCTGACCTTCCGATTGCTTTGCCTCTTTCTCATAATTGGAGGTGTCAACCTTGTGGGCAGAAAGAATCTCCTTGTTAGCCTCCGGATCTTTCAGCAACTCCTTCATCACGCCAAGCAGGTTTTCCACCTGGTCTGCCGCTATGCGATAGAATCCGAATCGGCTTGGCTCCTTGCACTGACGGAAGAAGTTTCTAAAGAAACTGTCCATCAAGTCACTGTTGCGGTCAAAACGCAGGAAGTCGGACGTGTTCTCCGCCTTGGCGGGTGCTCGCTTCGGTGTGCCGTCTCTGCTGAGTCCGGCGACGACGCTGATCTCGCCCGTCTTTTCGTCACGGACCACCAGCACGTCCTGTTCATCACTTTTTTTCTTTTGTCCCATAATTGTAAATGTTTAATGGTGAATACTGTTGTTATTTGAATTTCTGATGAATGCGGGTCAAGTAATGCTCCACATTCTCTTTCTTGAATTCTTTGACATTATTCTCTACAAACTGCATCACATCCTCTTCCGTGTAGTATGTTTTCTGTCCCAAACGCTTGTAGGGAAGCACTCCCAGACTGCGATAGCGTTGAAGGGAACGAGGGGAGATTTGAAATAAGAGGCAGAGGTCTTGGTTGTCGAGCAATTTTTCATTGATGGCAGAACTTCCTTTTTGCTCCGTCTCTCGTTCGTGTCTCAACATCAGCATGTCGTAGATGCCGTCTATCTTTTTGTGTAGGTCATGGAGATATAACTCCAGTTTTCTCAATGTTCCATCTTCCATGCTCAAGTTTCCTTTGCTATTGTTCGTTCCTCAACCATTCTTTCAATGGCTTCAACTTGGTATCGGCATTGATTGCCAATTTTAATAAAATCAATGCGGTTCTCTGAGCGCATTCGCTGCAAGGTGCGCTTGCTCACACCAAGCATCTTAGCTGCATCGTCATTGGTCAACATCGGCTTCAATCCCTTACCCGGCAAGTTCTCTTGAAATGCCATTTTTGCCAATCGCACGTACTGGACTATTTCTGTCAACTGTTCTGTCAGCTTTTTGAAGGCTGCACTTTCCATTGTTATTACTTCCATTCTAATTCCGTTTGAAATGTTATATAATTCGTTGTTTTTATTTCTCGGCGGCAAAATTAACCATTTGCGAAATACCCGTTTAACAACTCATTAATGACCCACGTATAATTTTCTTGATTTTTCTTGCCAAGCGGTCGGCAAACCCCAGAAAAGCACTGCCACAGTTATTCATTTTCATTGTTTTTCTACATACACATATTAACTTTGCACCCGAATATGTTGAACCAATAAAACAGAGAATATGGAAGTAGTAACAATGGAAAAGAAGGCATTCGACTTGATGATGGCAAGATACGATGCCTTGGTACAAAAGGTAGAGTTGTTGAAGCACAAGGCAAACGGCAAGCGTCTGAACAAATGGCTTACAGGTCATGAGGTCTGCCAGCAACTTCGCATCAGCCAGCGCACCTTACAAAAACTTCGTGACCGCCGTTTCTTGGGGCATACCCAGATAGGTCGCCAATTCTATTACTGCCCCGAAGAGGTCAAAGCCATCGTTCCGCTTATCGCCAGAATCAAATCGGTATAGCGTAAAGCCAAACTCGCCCAAGGCAAAGCCGAAAACTTCACCCTGGGCGAGCCAACACATTTAATATTCACCACTTAATCCAAATTGTAAACAATGAACATGAACCAACTTCTTACGCATGAGAGCAAGTCGATAGACACCGCCATGCAATCCTTGAAGAAAGCCAACAACTGGCTATCCTCATTCATCGAGTCCTACAGCCCACCTTTGGATGGGGAGCGATACCTCACCGACAAGGAACTCTCCGAGCTCCTGAAGCTTAGTCGCCGCACCTTGCAGGAATATCGCAAACAAGGCATTTTGCCCTACATTATATTATGTGGCAAAACCCTCTATCCAGAATCCAAGATACAAGCACTTCTCACTGGTAATTACCGCAAGCCGATAATCGACGGCACTGTTTCGCAAGGGGAGGGTACTGCTTCATTATAGCGAAACAAAAATAGCGTACAGGGTACAACGACAAAAATCGTTCCCCCTGTACGCTATTATGTTATAAAGGTGTAGGAATCTTATTAAAAGATGAGAAATTCTAACTTGCACCTCTTGGCATTGTTCCGTTCATCACAATAATCATCGGATACTCGTGTTTTACTTGCTCTGTTTGACAATCCTTGCGGTTCACTACCTTACTGATAAACCATTGTCTGAACAACAAGGCTTGGTATGTATCCATTTGAAGTGCTATGGCGATAATCACTTCCATATCATAGACATGCGCAGAATATCCATTTTCAAGTTTGATGTATTGAGAATGCAGGAAATCTTTCAGCACACTTTGTTTCCAAATGCGCTTGATGGTATTCTTCACTGCTGTCCCTGTTACATTCAACAGTTCGGCAATCTCCCAAACTGTCATCCACACCTCACCATGATGTGGGGCGTAGATGACCATATCTTCTTGTATTGTTATCACTTGTCGTTTCATACTCTGCCATTTATGGTGTTAGTATTATCGTTGCAAACATTTCCAAACGTGAATTCCTCAATGTTATTAATCTGCTGAGACAACTTTTCCACGTCTTTGCTCAATTTCTCCTTGGTAATCTTGGCATACACCTGGGTTGTCTTTATGTCCTTGTGACCAAGCATTGAACTCACGGTTTCTATTGGGACTCCGTTGGAGAGGCAAACCGAGGTTGCGAACGAATGACGGGAGACATGCCAGGACAGCGGCTTGGTGATACCACATTTCTTTCCCAGTCTTTTGAGCGAATCCATACAACTTTGGTAGTTGGGTACTGGAAACACCCTGCCGTCTTCACACAATCCACGGTATTTTTCCATAATCTGCTTGGGATAATCAAGCAACTTGATGTTGGCTTCCGTTCCTGTCTTCTGTCGATGGATAACAATCCATTCACCTTCATCGAAAAATTCCTTGATGTTCTCTTCCTTCAAGTTGTACAGATCAATGAAAGCGAGACCTGTAAAACAACAGAACAGGAACAAGTCACGCACCATACTCATCTTCTTTCTTGTGATAGGTGTTTCCATCAACAGGTGAATCTCTTCTTTGCTCAGAAACTCTCTTGTGGTCTCTTCTTCCTTGTACTCATATCGTCTGAATGGGTCTTTTACGAGCCATTCATTATCTATGGCACGGAATACCATTGCACGGAGATTGCGGACAAACACCATCGCAGAGTTTATCTTCAAGTGCTTGTCGGTTCTGAGAAAAGTCTCGTAGTCTGTGATAAAAGGCAGCGATAACTCTTTCAGAGCAATATCCTTCACATGGTAATGTGTCTGCAAGAACTCGCCCACATAGGCACACCCGATTCTATACTTCGTGTATGTACTCAAAGATTTCATGCCAGCCTTATATTGCTTTTCCATTTCATCACGGCTTTGGGAATAGACTTTCATCAGTGTATGGCAACGATACTCCAAGCCAAGAAAGGCGTTCTTCACCTTGTCGGCAGTGACGAAGTTGTCCCTGTCCATAATCTCCTGATAATGCTTACTGATACTCACACGCATCTTGTCCAATTTGCGGTTCACCTCCAAAGCCTGCATACTCTTACCTATCATGCGTCCGCCCTTGGTGTCCCACAAATTGGGATTCACAGTCATCTTGCAACT
>ENA-OOXC01001491-OOXC01001491.1-human-gut-metagenome-genome-assembly--contig:-NODE-1491-length-13726-cov-3.885012_pt1 | contig 13726 bp, 10 predicted proteins | sample MGYA00241578_ERZ501325 | MGnify/ENA primary metagenome ERZ501325 (study PRJEB25962, sample SAMEA2042737) | human gut metagenome | biome: human gut; feature: human-associated habitat; material: faeces...
AAATTATTGAGATTACCAACTTTTACAAAGACTTTCTTATCCCGAACTCAGGTTAGTAGCTATTTGATTACCACGTAGCAAAAACACTATTACCGCATAGCTACTATATCGTTACCGCAAAGCAAAAACATGGTTACCACGCTACTGTAACAAAGTAAGACGTAGGGCTTTACTGGTTTCTTTGCTAATGCGGAAGCGGTTGTCGGTGCGCTCGCCTACAAGCCAGACGATGCGTTGCTGGGCGTCGGTAACTACGAGCTGGGCACGCTTCTCAAAGACATTCTTCTTGCGGTCGGTGAGATAATCGCTTACGAGCTTCATGCCGTTCATGCCAAACGGAACAAAGCGGTCGCCCTGCTCAATGTAGCGCAGCGTGAGCGGGAACTTGATGTCCGATGCGTCGAGACATACGCAGTCGGCTGCGCGACTCGGCACGTAATCGTCGCCGCAATCTTCCGCCGCTACCTTTATCTTCAAACTGTCGCTGAACACATACGTGCCGGTTTCGGGTATGCGCATTGAGCGTGCAGAATCGGCTACATTTGTTCTCGGCTGAACGAGTAGAGAACCGCGGTCGAAGGCGAGTTCGTGCGAATCGGAAGCTATGATTTTGCCTGCAGAGCAGGTGTCGAGCGAACCGTATATCAGCTCAATCTGCGCCGAAGTGAACCCATAAGAACTGAGTATTTCGTGCAAAGTATATTCGGGCGAAGGCTGCTTTTTCAGTCGTTCAACAGAGATGACAAGATGGTGAGGTGGTGAGATGGTGAGATGGTGAGATGGTGAGGTGGCTGTGACGTCGGCAATGCTTCGCTTCATAGCCTCATCGAACACTTTCAGAGCCTCGCCAACACGCAGCGACGACTCGAAAATCGACTGGCTTACGCTCGGATTAAGCTCGCGCAACAGCGGCATCACGTCAAGACGTATCTTATTGCGCTTCACGTCGTTATGCAGATTGGTTGAATCTGTAACGTAACTCTCGCCGAGAGCATCAAGATACTGCACAATATCCTCTCTGCTAAGCGAAAGCAGAGGTCGAATGATGTTGCCGTTGCGCGGCTGAATGCCTCGCAGCCCACGCAACCCGGTGCCGCGAACAAGGTTGAGCAGAATGGTCTCAACGCTGTCGTCGCGATGATGTGCAACGCAGATATCCTGCGCTTCGATATCGCGGCGCAGGTTCTCGAAATAGCCATAGCGCAAGTCGCGCGCAGCCATCTCGATGCTCACACGATGCAGGTCGGCATAAGCCTGCGTGTCGAAGTGGATGAGATGCAGAGGCACGGAAAGACGGTCACAAAGTTGCTTGCAGAACTCCTCATCGCGCACCGATTCGGCGCCACGCAGATGGAAGTTGCAGTGAGCAGCCTCAACGCCTATGCCCAGTTCGTGCTCCAGATGTTTCAGCACAAAGAGCAGCGACACGCTGTCTGCGCCGCCCGAAAGCGCCACAATATACTTGCCCCCATAAACGAACAATTCGTGGACAGAGGCGAAGCGTTGCACTCTGTCCACGAATGAATTGATTATCGCAGAAGATTTTTCCACAGTCTTGTATTTATTCTACATAAAGCACCAATCCCTTGAGGTATTCGCCCTCCGGATGGTAGATGTTAATCGGGTGATCGGCAGGCTGGTGAATCTGATGCAGGATGCGCACCTTGCGGTTAGCCTGCACCGCAGCTGTGAAGACAGCGTTGCGGAAGTTCTCCTTTGTCACAATCTGCGAGCAGCTGAATGTGAAGAGGATGCCACCGGGCTTGATGCGCTGCAATCCCTTCACGTTGAGGCGTGTGTAGCCCTTCAGCGCATTGCGCAGAGCGGCACGATGCTTGGCGAATGCAGGCGGGTCGAGCACGATGAGGTCGTATGTCTTATCGTTGGCGTCGAGGAACTTGAACGCATCCTCGCAGAATGCTGCGTGACGCTCGTCACCGGGGAAGTTAAGCTCGATGTTTCTGTTTGTCAGCTCGATAGCCTTGGCGCTGCTGTCAACGGAGTGAACCAGCTTTGCGCCGCCACGCATGGCGTAAACCGAGAAGCCGCCCGTGTAGCAGAACATATTGAGCACCGAACGACCCTTAGAGTAAGTCTCGAGCAGGTGGCGGTTCTCGCGCTGGTCGACGAAGAAGCCCGTCTTCTGACCCTTCAGCCAGTCGATATGGAAGTTCAAGCCGTTCTCCATAGCCACGTCGCTGCCCATCGAACCGTAGATGAAGCCATTCTCGTGCTCCACGTCCGCCTTAAACGGCAACGTAGTCTCACTTTTGTAGTAAACGTTCTTGATCTCGCCCTCAGAAGCCTTCACGAGAGCCTCGCATATCTCATGGCGAACGAGGTGCATACCCACGCTGTGAGCCTGCATAACCGCGGTGTCGCCATAGCAGTCGATGACAAGACCGGGGAGGTTGTCGCCCTCGCCGTGAACAAGACGGAACGTATTGTTGTTCTCACGACCTATGAGTCCGATAGCCTGACGCATTTGCCAAGCCGACTGCAGGCGCGAGAGCCAGAACTCGCCGTCTATCTCTACGTCACGGAAAGACAACACGCGCACAGCGATAGAACCGATCTGATACATGCCGACAGCGATGAAGTCGCCTTGAGAGGTGAAAACGCGCACGATTTCGCCTTCTTCTACGCCCTCCTCAATCTGCGCTACGGCACCAGAGAAAATCCAAGGATGGAAACGCTTTAGACTTTCCTCCTTACCCTTCTTTAAATATAGATTTTTGCACATATAGTCGTTTGTATTTTTACATTACTCGGCAGGTTTCTCCTCCACTACCTTCAGTTCGTAGTCGTGGGTAGCCATCAGCAGCATTATCTCGTTGTAGAGCTTTATGCACGCCCATGCGTCGATAGCGGCATACTCCTTCTGCTTGTCGGTGAGCACATCTGCCTCCCAGTTGGTGAGACGCTGGCGCTTGCTGATTTTCTCGCCGAAGAGGTTGGCGTAAAGTTTCTGCAGACTCTTGTCCTGCACGCCTATGTTGCCTATGATGTCCTGGATATCGATGAACCAGCCTGGCTCGAACTCACGACGGCGATGGAGCGAGAGCAAGTCGTCGTGCCACGAAAGACCAACCATTGGCACCATCTTGTTGCTCAGCAGGCGCACAAGCGAGTCGGGCAAGCCGATATGGTTAAGACGAAACAGAAAGCACTGGTCTTTGGTGGCAACCTGCAACAGCGCCACCTTATGGTTCTGCCCACGACGGAACGCGGGGCGAGTCTCGGTGTCGACGCCCAACATTTCGCACGAGAGGAGATAATCCACCGCGCGGTCAGCTTCCGACTCGTTGAGCACCACCGTGATCTTACCCGGAAAATCCACTAACGGCAGGGCGTTTATAACGTTCTTATCAAATTTATTGTATATTGTTTTCATCTCGATGTTGAAAGATTTTGCAAAATTAGAAAAAAAGTGCGAAAATATGGCTGTTTCCGACTTTTTTCCACTAATTTTGTAAGCAATTTCGGTAGAAAACAGCCGTAAATCGAATCATTACAGAATATAACATACGATTTGATGCACACGACACAACAAACGACACAATTTTAAACAAAATATGGCAAAGAAGAAAACAGAGCGCAAAGCATCTAACTCTAAAGAAGCAACAATATGGCAGAGCATCCTGAAAAGTGAGAAAACAGACTTCTTGGTAGGCATGATGATTGCGATTCTCGCGATACATTTAACAGTCTCGATGGTATCCTACATAAATACCGGAGCCGAAGACCAGAGTCTGCTCGAGAACTTACGTCCAGGAGAGTGGCTCAACCATGACAAGATAATAAAGAACTATTGCGGCTCGTACGGAGCTATCATATCATACATACTCATCACGGAGCACTTCGGCTACGCAGCCTTCCTGATTCCTTGTTTCCTGTTCGTGGCAGGCATCAAGACAATGGGAATATACAAGCTGAGCTTATGGAAGTGGTTCTTCGGCATGGGTGTGTCTATGATATGGGTGTCTATATTCCTCGCAAAAGTGCTTGCACCACTCCTGCCCGAGGCGATATTCAACCCCGGAGGCAACCACGGAGCCGTCTGCGTGAACTTCATAGAGAACATAGTAGGCCCTCCTGGACTCACTGCGTTGCTGTTCTTCGTGGCAATAGCGCTGCTCACATTCATCAGCAAGCAGACCATCACATTGGTACGCCGCATGTTCAACCCGCTGAAATCAATCACGGGTAAGGCGTCGGAGATTGTTACAGACAAACTGAACAATAACGACAGCGAGACAACAAGCGTAGAGAATGGATACACCGCATCGGTTGCAACAAGCAGCAACACTGCCGATGCGAAGAAAGACACGGCAAAGTCGGCTGAACCGACACCAGTCATCGACCTTACGGAGTTCTCTAACCTCGGACAGAAGAAGACCAGCAAGGCGCAGGCTACGCCCGTTGCAACGGCTACACCTGACGTAAAAACCATGAAGACTGGCGACGACAAACTGACTGTTGAGGTCGGAAAGGACGAGAAGGCCAAGGGCGGCAACCTTACTGACGACACAATCAACACGCCTATCAATCCGCTTGAACCGTTCACACGATACAAGCACCCGACACTCGACCTGCTCACCAAGGACGAGAACGGAGGCAAGCCATACATTGATATGGACGAAATCAAGGCTAACAACGAGGAGATTATCAAGGTGCTGAAGAGTTTCGGCATCGACATCTGCGAAATAAAGGCAACTGTCGGTCCGACCATCACGCTCTACGAGATCACTCCTGCTGAAGGTATCCGCATCACTAAGATTCGCGGTCTGGAGGCAGACATCGCGCTGCGCCTTTCGGCTCTCGGCGTGCGTATCATTGCGCCGATACCGGGCAAGGGCACTATCGGTATTGAGGTGCCGAACAAGAAGCGCCATAACGTGTCGATGGAGAGCATCCTGAACTCGAAGAAGTTCCAGGAGTCGAAGTACGACCTGCCTATCGTACTCGGAAAAACCATCACCAACGAGGTGTTCATGGCAGACCTTACGAAGATTCCTCACCTGCTTGTAGCCGGTGCTACGGGTCAGGGTAAGTCAGTCGGTCTAAACGTCATCATCACTTCGCTGCTCTACAAGAAGCATCCGAACGAACTGAAGTTGGTGCTCATTGACCCGAAGAAGGTTGAGTTCAGCGTCTACTCGCCTATCGCCGACCACTTCATGGCGCAGGTTGACGACGACGACGAACCTATCATCACCGACGTTACGAAAGTGGTACGCACACTGAAGAGTCTGTGTACACTCATGGACCACCGCTACGACTTGCTGAAGCTCGCCGGTGCGCGTAATATAAAGGAATATAACGACAAGTTCCTGCACCGCCGACTCAATCCGGAACACGGACACGAGTTCATGCCTTACATCGTGGTTATCATCGACGAGTTCGGCGACCTTATCATGACTGCGGGCAAGGAGGTGGAGATGCCTATCGCACGTATCGCACAGCTGGCACGTGCAGTCGGCATACACATGATTATCGCTACGCAGCGTCCTACTACGTCAATCATCACGGGTAACATCAAGGCTAACTTCCCTGGACGCATCGCATTCAAGGTAAGCTCTATGACCGACTCGCGCATCATCCTCGACCGTCCGGGCGCCAACCAGCTCATCGGTATGGGCGACATGCTCTATCTCAACGGCAACGAACCTACTCGTGTGCAGTGCGCATTCATCAGCACTAAAGAGATTTGCGAAATTAACGAGTTCATCGAGCACCAGTCGGGTCCGACTCATCCTATGGAGTTGCCAGAACCTAAGAGCGATGACTCTGACGGCGGCAGCAACACCGGCGGTGCAGACATGGGCAATCTCGATCCTTTCTTTGAGGAGGCAGCACGCTCTGTAATCGTCAGCCAGCAAGGCAGTACGAGTATGATTCAGCGCCGCTTCTCTATCGGCTACAACCGAGCCGGACGACTCATGGACCAGCTCGAAAAGGCTGGCATCGTAGGAGCGGCTCACGGCAGCAAGCCTCGTGATGTACTTGTGACAGACGAGAGTCAGCTGACAGCAATCATGAACCAGCTGAGAGGCTAACGACAGAACGAACATGCCGTGAGGCGATTAAACGAAATATAATTTTAAACACATTCATATTATGAGACGTTTGTTTTTAGGAATTATGATGGCAATGTGCATGGCTTGGCTTGGTGTGAGCACAAGCGCAGCACAGCAGAACAATGCAGCACGAAAGATTCTCGACCGTGCTGCAAAGGTGGTAGGCAGATCGGGCGGAGCAAGCGCTTCGTTCACGATGAGCAGTGCTGCAACAGGCAAGGTGTCGGGCACTATAGCCATAAAGGGCAACAAGTTCAACGCACGCACTCCGCAAATGACGGTGTGGTATAACGGCAAGACGCAGTGGACTTACGTGAAGAAAAACAACGAAGTGAACGTAAGTACACCTACTCAGGCTCAGCAGCAGATGATGAATCCCTACTCGTTCATCACCATGTACAAGACAGGCTACAAGATGTCTGCCACTAACGCAGGCGCAAACAACGAGGTACACCTTGTGGCTCAAAACCCAAACAGAGGCATTCCGGAGATGTATATCACGATAAACCGCAAAACCGGCGTGCCATCAAAGGTAAAGATGAAGCATAAGGGCAAATGGAGCACTATCACCGTGAGCAACTTCTCACCGAAGAATCTTTCTGACCGTATCTTCACGTTTAATTCTAAAGACTACCCCACTGCTGAAGTTATCGATTTGCGATAATAAAGACTTAATACTTATATGAAATACACCATCCCTAAATTTGAACTCATCAGACTGCTGTTGCGGCATCGTAGAATTGCCGACAACCGCAGTCTGAGTGCTATGGAAAACAAGGTAGCAAAGTTTTTCATTTATCTTTCGATGCTTATTCTCGTCATCTATCTTATGGGATTGGCGATATTGTTCTCTCAATTAACAAACAGCGACAATACGGCAACGGCTACAGAGAATCTGTTTATGGTCATGCCGTTTCTCTTGCTTGTCGACTTCGGCATGAGGTTTACGATGCAGCAGACTCCTGCACACATCGTCAAGCCTTATATATTGCTACCTTTGCCGCGCTACACATGTATTGACGCTCTCGTCTACAACTCGCTCATCAGTAAAGGCAACTTCATTTGGTTCGCATTCTTATTACCTTATGCGTTAATGTCGATAGTGTTCAGCTATGGTCTTGCAACAGCTACGCAGACAATGCTGCTCTGCTTGGTGCTCATACTTATCAACAGCCAGTGGTACGCGATAGCACGCACACTCATCAAACAAACCGAACTATGGTGGGCGCTACCTATTATAATATATGGTATAGAGGCAATGCCGCTGTACGTTGGTAGCAACGCAGGCTGGACACAGTTTACGGATATCTACTCATACGTTGGCGCAATGCTCGATAAGCATAGTGTGCTGCCGATATTATTTGGCATTATAGCGCTTGCTGCGATTGTACTTATCAACCGTCGTCTGCAATACGCAAGCATCGAAAAAGAGCTTATGCGTTCTGAAGTGAAGAAGAGCGTGAAGAAGGTGAACAAGTTCGCTTTCTTCGAAAAGTATGGCGAGATAGGACTCTTCATGCAGCTCGAGATGAAGCTGCTCCTTAGAAACGCCACTCCAAAGAAAGCTTTGAAATCGGGCTTCTTCACTATGGCATTGCTCTGCGCGTTTATAGTTTTGTCGGACGTTTACGACTCTGATGGCATGACAAACTTCTGGGGATTGTATGCATTTATGATATTCGGCACGATGAATCTTATCGGACTGATGAGCTATGAGGGCAACTATATTGACTGTCTGCTTACACACCGCGAGAACATCCTCTCGCTGCTCAAGGCAAAATATATTTTCTACTCTCTGCTACTGATTGCGCCATTCCTGCTTATGCTGCCCGCAGTGATAAGCGGCAAGTGGTCGCTGCTGATGCTCGTGAGCTACATGATATTCACAATGGGTTTCCAGTTCTTCATCGCATTTCAGACAGCTGTATACAACAAAATAACGGTTCCGCTGAATACCAAGATGACAGACAAAGCCGGACTGAAAACCAATTACATTCAAATTGTCCTGGTAGCTATCGTGTTTATAGTGCCGAACATTCTTGTAAACATTCTGCAGTCTGTATTCTCCGAGAACGTAGCCTATCTGACAATGCTATTCATCGGACTCTGTTTCATTGCAACACACAGATTATGGCTGCGCAACGTCTACAACCGACTGATGAAACGCAAATATGCAAACCTCGAAGGCTTTATCAGTTCGAGACAGTAAAAGCTACACAATATATATATATAATGTACACAAACGATATATGATGTACATAAACGCATAGATTATGATATCAGGAAGCTCAATGCGTTACACATAATTAAAGATTCGCAATTATAACCGCTTATTTTGGTTAATAATTGCGAATCTTTCGTTTTTTATTAACTATTTTCACATCAGTATCAACTAAGATATTTATCTTTGCAGATGTAAGATTTAAGATTATGAAGAAAAAGACAATATGGACCATAGCAATCATCATGGGATTCTCTTTCCTTGGATTGCTATTCCTTCAGCTGAAATACATCCAGGCGATGGTAGACATGAAAAAGGAGCAATTCGACGAGTCGGTCAACCGCGCCTTGTACCAGGCTTCACGCAATCTGGAACTCAACGAGACCCTGCGTTATCTTGAGAAGGACGTGAACGAGACTGAACGTCGCGCCTTCCGCAAGGACTCTGTAGGTACACGCACTGGCAACATGGACGGAAGCATTCAGCAGTCGCACCAATACTCGGTGGCAGGAAAGGACGGCACGGTTTATTCTTCGTTCGAATTAAAGACAATCACGATAAAGCCATCGCAGATGCCGAAGGGAATGATTCTGCATACAGACAAGAACTCGCTAAGCGAAGCCTCAAAGTCGCTGCAGGAAATAGTAAAGAACCGCTACATCTATCAGAAGGCGCTGCTCGACGAGGTGGTCTACTCTATACTCTACTCCGCTTCGGAGCGTCCGCTTAAGGAACGCATCAACTTCAAGTTGCTCGATCAGGACCTCAAAGCAGAGTTGATGAACAACGGAGTGAACATACCCTACCACTTTACCGTCAGCACACAGGACGGACGCGAGGTATATCGCTGTCCTGATTACACAGACGAAGGCGAAGAGTTCATCTACTCGCAGGTGTTGTTCCGCAACGACCCGCAATCGAAGATGGGCGTTGTGCGCATCCACTTCCCCGACATGGGTTCGTACATCTTCTCGTCTGTTAGATTCATGATTCCGTCTGTAGCCTTCACACTCGTGTTGCTCGTGACGTTCATCTTCACAATCGTAGTTATCTTTAGGCAGAAACGCTACACCGAGATAAAGAACGACTTCATCAACAATATGACGCACGAACTGAAGACACCTATCGCAAGCATTTCGCTCGCAGCCCAGATGATGAACGACGAGTCAGTAACAAAGAGTCCGGCTATGACGAAGCACTTGGGTCAGGTTATCTTCGACGAGTCGAAACGTCTGCGCTTCCTTGTAGAGAAGGTGCTGCAAATGTCGATGTTCGACCGCAAGAAGGCTGTGTTCAAGAAGAAGAAGCTCGACCTCAACGAGATGGTGGAGAACATATCCAACTCATTCTCGCTGCGCGTGGAACACACAGGCGGAAAGATTTACACAGAAATTGAGGCTGTCGACTCAACGCTGTACGTAGACGAGGTGCACTTCCAGAACGTACTCAACAATCTCTTGGACAACGCCGTGAAGTATCGCAAACCCGACCAGCCAGTAGATATATATCTACGCACTTGGAACGACAACGACCACCTCTACTTCTCCGTACGCGACACCGGTTTGGGCATAAAGAAGGACAACTTCCGCAAGGTATTTGACAAGTTCTACCGCGTTCATACCGGCAACGTACACGATGTGAAAGGCTTCGGATTGGGATTGGCTTACGTTAAGAAGATCGTTATGCTCCACGACGGCGACATCTCTATTGAGAGCGAATACGGCAAGGGAACGAAGTTCACAATCAAATTGCCGATAATAAAGGATTAATTAAAATATTAGAGAGATTCGGAGCCTATAGCAAAAGATTATAGACACCGAACAAAAGAATCACACAATTAAAATCGACGAACATGAACAAAAGCCTACGAAACATTCCATCTCTGTTGCTCGTCTTGCTGACGGGTGCATCGCTCAGCGCTGTTGCCGACTCCTACAATGTGGCGCCGATGACAGCAGGCAAGGTGACGGTAAGTCCGAACGACGAGTTCGTGAACGCTCCGATAAACCTCATCAATTACGGAACGAATCCCGTTAAGCAGATTACATACACGCTCTACGACTTCGACACACAGGAGTCAAGCGAGCCGCAGACTATCGACTTCGAGACTCCGTTCGACAACACACAGCAGGTGATGATTCCGATTAAGCCGGGCAAATCACTTGGGAAGAGCGATGTTATCTTCAACAACAGCATGCTGTCTTCAACATGGAAGAATACGAACCGTCCTCTTATCATGTGTGCAAGAGACGAAAAGGTGAACACCTTTGACGGCGAAAGCAACTTCAAGTATGAGTTGGACAAGACGGCTTCGTTCGACATCAGCGTGAAAGCTACATACGACGGAAAGGACATCAATGTAACATCCAGCGTTCTGCCATGTCTGGATACTGACGAGGGCACCGAGTACAGCGTGGCATACGTGCTCACAGCCGACGGACTGAAGAACGAGAAATGGGGACAGGCAAACCGAGTAGGCGAATGGAACGATCAGGTATTCCGGAATATGACAGATTCAAAGGCAACGAATCTACTATATACGGACTGGAATTCAATCAGGTTGCCATCGACAGCAAAGGCGTGCAGTATGGCGTAGAAGGTTCGCTGACACGTCCTTATACCGTAGGCACAATGCAGACCTACACAGTTACCTTCGAAAACATCTCGCAGCACAAGCTGATTCAGGACAAATCGAAGTTGAACGTATGCGCTCTTATAATCAAGAAGGTGACTAACGGCAACCAGATAAAGGCAACCATAGAGAACGCAGCAAAATGCCGCGTAGAGTCTGGCGAGACAGGCATCAAGCAGGTAGACAACGGAGGGGCTAACGTAGTTACCGGCTCTACTCGCTCGACGGACAGCGCCTCAACGCTCCGGCTAAGGGCATTACTATCGTGCGCTACGCCGATGGTACGACACGCAAAGTGCGCAAATAGAATTAAAATAACAGAATAAAAACAATTAAAAACAGAATACGATTATGGAAGACAATTTGAAAATCTTACTTTGTGAAGACGATGAGAACCTCGGCATGTTGCTTCGTGAATACTTGCAGGCTAAGGGCTACGCAGCCGACCTGTGCCCAGACGGCGACGCTGGTTACAAGGCTTTTATGAAGACAAAATACGACATCTGTGTGCTCGACGTGATGATGCCTAAGAAGGACGGTTTCACTCTTGCTCAGGAAATACGCCAGGCTAACGCCGAGATACCTATCATCTTCCTCACCGCAAAGACAATGAAGGAGGACATTCTCGAAGGCTTCAAGATTGGTGCCGACGACTATATCACCAAACCGTTCTCAATGGAGGAGCTCGTGTTCCGTATTGAGGCTATCCTGCGCCGCGTTCGTGGCAAGAAGAACAAGGAGAGCTCAGTATACCACATCGGTCGATTCACATTCGACACTCAGAAGCAGTTGCTCGTTATCGGCGATAAGCAGACTAAGCTCACAACAAAGGAGAACGAACTGCTTGCTCTGCTCTGCAGCCACGCCAACGAGATTCTGCAGCGCGACTTCGCTCTGAAGACAATTTGGATTGACGACAACTACTTCAACGCTCGCTCAATGGACGTGTACATCACCAAGTTGCGCAAGCACCTCAAGGACGACGATCAGATTGAGATTATAAACATCCACGGTAAGGGCTACAAGCTGATCACTCCTGAGGAGGAATAACACAAGCTATATATGAACAAAAGGATAAAGACAGCAGCACTTGCCGGTTTGTCAGCATTGGCACTGGCAAGCTGCTCTTCAACAAACAAGGTAACGAAGGACAGCGACAACGCCACCCGACCGGACAACGCATACATGGACATCGATTCGAAATTCCTCACGTTCTCGAACGACCAGCGTGCCACTATCAACAAGGGCAACACATTCGCTGTCAACCTGTTCAAGACACAAATTGACAAGCAGAGCAAGGTACTCTCGCCGCTTAGCGTTTCGTTCTTGATGGGTATGCTGGCTAACGGCGCCGACGGCGCCACGCAGCAGGAAATATTGAAGGCGCTCGGCGTTGACGATGTTTCGCTTCAGGCGCTCAACGAGGCGTATCGCGCATTGCTCAACAGTACCGCAACAAACGACAAGCAGACGACTATCAACATAGCCAACTGCATTGCCGCCGACAAGCGTTTCTCGCTGAAGCGCGACTTCCAGAAAACCGTGCTCGGCATGTACGACGCTAATGTGGAGAGTCTCGACTTCTCTACGAGCAAAGCTGTAGACAAGATTAACGAGTGGTGCAGCAAGCAGACCAACGGTATGATTCCGAAGATTATCGACCAGCTCTCGGCAGCCGACGTTGCGGTTCTGATGAACGCCATATACTTTGAAGGCACATGGAAGGCGCCGTTCGAGAAGGCTGAGACAAAGGAGGAGAACTTCCGCGGATACACTCGCGACATCAAGCGCGTACAGATGATGCATCAGGAGGACGATTTCAGCTATCTCAGCAACGACATCTTCGAGGCTGTCACCCTGCCCTACGGCAACCGCACATACAGCATGACCGTATTGCTGCCTAAGGAAGGCGTGTCTATCGAGGAGATGATGAAGCAGGTAGACGCACAGAAGATTGGCTCGCTGTACAGAGACATGCAGAAGTGCGTTGTAGACCTCAAACTGCCGAAGTTCACAACAAGCACAGAGGTGGTGCTTAACGACGCGGTATCGAAGCTCGGCGCTCCATCCATCTTCAACGGCGCAGCCAACTTCAAGAACATGTCAGACGCAAATATCTTCATCTCGAAGATGCTGCAGAAGGCGAAGATTGAGGTTAGCGAGGAAGGCACTAAGGCTGCTGCCATCACAGCAGGAATGGTTGCAATGACAGCACTCGATCCCAACGAGCCGCGCCACGTAAAGTTCCACGCCAACCGTCCGTTCGTCTACATCATCACAGAGAGACAGACCGGTGCAATATTCTTCATCGGACAGTATCTCGGCGAGTAATAAAGAGGACTTATTATGACAATAAAGACAAGAACACTCGTAGCATTGCTCTTGTCATCAGCTTTCACCATGACGGCTAAAGCACAAGAGACAAATGCTACAACAGGCACTCTGGGCAACAGCCAGATTCGTTTCGACGAATCGGCTCCGCAGCGTATCATGCCGACACGCTACGGCGGACGCTTGCACAAACTGCAGGAAACAGAAGAACCGTCGTACGAGCTGCAACCGGCTCACGACGACTCGCTGCATCTGCCCACGCTCAGCGCCACAACGGCATCGCCAATCAACCGCTACCCGTTCGGCTGGTGCAGCGGATTCAACAGTTGGGCGCTGCATCGCGGACTGAACGTGCAGGTAGGTGCGTCCGTATTCGCCGAGTTCGGCAAGGGAGCGCACAGAGGTGCTGGTTTTCAGGAGAACATAGCGTTGATGTACGCCATGCCCGTCACCGACAAGCTG